>ERZ808286.20-NODE-20-length-134508-cov-8.455512_pt1 | contig 134508 bp, 114 predicted proteins | sample MGYA00521276_ERZ808286 | MGnify/ENA primary metagenome ERZ808286 (study PRJEB31516, sample SAMN03275607) | gut metagenome | biome: mammalia-associated habitat; material: feces | host: Papio cynocephalus | place: Kenya | collected 2012-08-01 ... | reverse complement strand
CCTTCGGCACGCTTGACGAGCTGGCTTGCAGCTACGAAGGCAATCAGATGAGAGGTATCTCAGCCATAACCGAGGCCTTGCCGTTCGATGGCGTCACCGGGCTGCACGCCGACGGTGAGTTCGAGCTGGCGTACAACGATGCCGGCGACATGATGTCGGACGCCTCGCGCGGGCTGCTGTACACGCGTTGGAATGCCGATGGCCACCCCATGCAGTACGACATTGAAGGCGGCCACCGACATTATCTATATTGGGATGGTCTTGGCAATCATCTGTACACGTCCTACGAGATGGCGGTGGCGCCCGTTTCCGCCGGCAGCCTTCCCGGGCGTACACGCCGCACTTCGATACGCGCGTACAGCGGCGACGGCCACGCGCTTCGCGTCAGGCATTAAAAACCAACAAAACAGAGCATTGTCTTTCGAATTGCAATTACGACAGAATGTTTGTACCTTTGCACTCCGAAAAAAGACAGAACAGCCCTTGCCTATCACCGAGACACTCCATCCATATAGGCATCTAACACAAAATATTATATGGCACTAAAATGCGGCATCGTGGGACTGCCCAACGTTGGCAAGTCCACACTTTTCAACTGCCTGAGCAACACCAAGGCTCAGTCAGCCAACTTTCCTTTCTGCACCATCGAGCCCAATGTGGGCGTCATCACCGTCCCGGACGAACGACTGACACGTCTGGTGGAAATGTGCAATCCTCGCTCGGTAGTACCCGCCACCGTCGAAATCGTAGACATCGCCGGTCTGGTCAAAGGCGCCAGCCGCGGCGAAGGTCTCGGCAATAAATTCCTCGCCAATATACGCGAAACAGACGCCATATTACACGTATTGCGCTGCTTCGACGACGACAACGTCACCCACGTGGACGGCAGCGTCGACCCCGTGCGCGACAAGGAAATCATTGACTACGAGCTTCAGCTCAAGGATCTCGAAACCATCGAGTCTCGAATATCCAAGACCCAAAAAGCCGCACAGACCGGCGGAGATAAAATAGCCAAGATGCAATACGAGGTACTGCGCCGCTACAAGGAAGCCCTGGATGCCGGACGTCCGGCACGCTCGGTCAAGTTGGATACACCCGACGAAATACGCTATAGCCGCGAACTGTTCCTACTCACCGCCAAGCCGGTACTGTATGTATGCAACGTCGACGATGCCAGTGCCGCCACCGGCAACGCCTATGTCGAGGCAGTACGCCAAGCCATCGCGGACGAAGGTGCCTCGCTGATGGTCGTGGCCGCACAAACCGAGAGCGAAATCGCCGAACTGGACACCTATGAAGAACGCAAGGAATTCCTCGCCGAGATAGGACTCGAAGAATCCGGCGTGGCACGCCTGATACGCGCCGCATACGCACTGCTCGATTTGCAAACATACTTCACCGCCGGCCCGGACGAAGTACGAGCCTGGACCTTCCGTCGCGGCACCAAGGCTCCGCAAGCCGCAGGTATCATACACACCGATTTCGAGAAAGGATTTATACGCGCCGAGGTCATCAAGTACGATGACTACGTCACCCTCGGCGGCGAAGGACCCGTGCGCGATGCCGGAAAGATGGGCGTCGAAGGCAAGGACTATGTCGTGCAAGACGGCGACATCATGCACTTCCGCTTCAACGTCTAAACATCTACGAATATACGCCTGAAAGACGGTATATACATCCTCCAAACGGCCGGGGAGCAATGTGCTTGCTCCCCGGTCGTCTATGTATGTACACTCCGACACCCATCCTGTCAGTCGCCGTGAATGACATCCGGAATCATTCGGGGAATGGCATTAGTAGCCCCTCGAATATCTTTCGACACGCGTGCGCGCATTATGTGCGCGTATGATTTGAGGATTTGGAGATAAATGACTAAATTTGCATCAAATATGGCCGGAGCTTTGCTATGACGGCCGGAGTACCCATACGACACTTCACAAACGATGAACAAGATAGTATTAATAACAGCTTTAGCGGCGATAAGCATCGCCGCCCAAAGTTATGCAGCCGCTCTCGTTCCGGACTACGCCAACGCTCCGCATCAGGGTGTGGGCGCATGCACGACCATCCCGACGACAGCCGCATCTCTTAACCGAGCACGCACGCTCTACGATGCCGGCAGCTACAATGCCGCACTCGATGAGGTACGTCGCACTTCGGCAGCCGCACCAACTTCGACCGATATCAACCTAACCGAGCAAGCCGCATGGCTCGAAGCTATGTGTCTGCATCGCCTCGGCGACAGCCGCGCACGCGCCCGTTTCGAGCAATTCCTCGATACATATCCCGCCTCTCTGATGCGCCAAGACGTGAAGATGTGCATTGCCGACATAGAATTCGAGCACAATTACGCCAAAGCGCTCGAACTATACCGCCGCGTCGATGCTTCCGCACTCACGCCCGAAAGGCAGAACGAATACGACTATCGCACCGCATATTGCTACCTCAAACTTGGCGACTACGACAGCGCACAAACCCTGATGATGACCCTGCGCGACAAGCCCGAATATCGCGATGCCGCCACCTTCTATCTTGCATACATCGCATACGCACGTCGACAGTATGACACGGCACTCGACCTTTTCGCACAGGCCAATACATCCGTGGCCCCCGGCGATATGACACCCTACTATCTGGCTCAAATATTCTTTGTGCATGAAGACTACAGCCGCTCGCTGGAGGAAGCCCGTCGAATGCTCGGCCGCAGCACGGCCACTACCGCCGAATTCACCGCCGAAGCCAACCGCATAGCCGGTGAAAGCCTCTACCACCTTGACCGCTTTGACGAAGCCGTACCCTACGTACGTGCATACATTGATGCCACCGTCGAGCCGCAACCCACATCGCTGTACATCCTGGGCGTCAGCGAGTACAACAACGGCGACTACGCCGAGGCCATACAAACCCTGCGCCGCGTGTGCGACAGCCCCTCGGCTATGGGACAAAACGCCTATCTGTACATCGGACAGGCTTTACTGAAACAAAATGATACAGACGCAGCCATAATGGCGTTTGACCACGCCGCGCGCATGACCTTCGATAACTCGGCCCGCGAAAACGCCTATTACAACTACGCTGTGGCACTGTCGCGCGGCGGCAGCGTACCTTTTGGCTCGTCCGTCAAGACCTTTGAGGAATACCTCGAGTTGTTCCCCGAAAGCACTCACAGCGACATTGTCCGCCGATACATCATAGCCGGATATGTCACCGACCACAACTACGATGCAGCCATTGCATCAATCAACCGTACAACCAATCCTTCGGCCGAAGTCCTTGCCGCCAAACAGCAAGTGCTTTACGCATTAGGGCTACGAGACCTCGGCGCCGGACGCCGCGGAGATGCCATTGCACGACTCGAACAAGCCAAAGAACTTGCCCAATACGACAGCAAGGTAGCTCACGAAACGCTTATGGCGTTAGGCGAAGCATACCTACTTGACAATCAATATGACAATGCTGCCGAAAACCTCAAGGCGTACCTTCAAGACGCCTCGGGTAATGATGTCAACTCCCGCCTGGCCTACTACGATCTCGGATATGCCGAGCTGGGCTTGAAACACTACGGTTTGGCCGCTACCGCCTTCCGCAACGCCGTCGAAAATCGTGGCAAAATGTCCAAGCATATTGTAGCCGATGCATATACACGTCTAGGCGATGCCCATTATTACCAAAAACATTGGGAACAGGCACGCAAAGCCTATGCTCACGCCTTTGATATGGCGCCACGCACCGGCGACTACCCGCTGTTCCAGCAAGCCGTCATCGCGTCCTACACCTCCGACCAAGCCGAACGCCTGCGCCTGTTACAGCGCTTGCGCAAGGACTTCCCGTCATCATCGCTTATGCCCGAGGCTTTGCTCGAAACCGCCGAGGCCTACCAACTCAGCGGCGACGACGAAAACGCCGAACGCACACTCAACGACCTCACTTCCAAATATCCCGCCACACAACAAGGCCGTCAGGCACTGCTATACTTGGCCAATATACGCGCCGATGCAGACCAGAAAGACGAGGCCGCCAAGACATACGCACGCCTTATCCGCGAATATCCCACCAGCGCCGAAGCACGCCAAGCCGCCGAAGTACTCAAACGCTACGCCGCCGATGCCGGCGAGATGGATCGCTACGAACAATTCATCGCCGGTATAGACAACGCCCCGCGTCTCGAGGCCGCCGAATCGGACCGTCTATCCTTCGAGGCCGCCGAAGAGCAATACCTTGACGGACGAGGAATTACGGCCATGCGTCGCTATCTCAAGCACTATCCCAAGGGGCACAACCGTCACCGCGCATTGGCATATCTGATGGACGAAGCTACAGAGCGTCAAGCAACCGATGATGCCTACAAATACGCATCCGAAATCGTCACCAAATACCCCGATGCCGAAGCAGCCGAGGACGCCCTGGCCATCGTAGCCGCATACGACTACGCACAAGGGCGCCAAGGCAATGCCCGCGATGCTTGGGTCAAGCTGAGCCAACGCGCCTCCACCCCCGAAAACGCCAATGCCGCACGTATGGGACTGATGCGCATAGCTCGCGACCAAGGCGATGCCGCCGCACTGCGTGATGCCGCTCAGTCCGTATTATCATCCTCGACACTCGGCGCACAAGACAAGACCGAGGCGGCATTCTCGTTGGGCCTCGCCGAACACCTCGCCGGCAATGACGAAGACGCACGTCAGATGTGGTCCAAACTGGCCAAAGACGCATCAGACATCTATGGCGCCAAAGCCGCCGTATATCTGGCTCAGAACTACCTCGACCATCAAATGAACGACGAGGCCCTCGCCACCGCCGAAGCATTCACAGCCTCCGGAACACCACATCAGTATTGGCTGGCACGCGGATTTATCGTTCTAAGTGATGCCATGCGCGCCAAAGGCAAGGTCTTCGAAGCAGATGAGTACCTCCGTGCCGTGCGCTCCAACTACACCGGAGACGAAGCCGACATCTTCGATGCCATAGACTCGCGCCTCGGAGGCAAATAATGACGCAAAAGATATTGCGACCGATGCCGTACATCTATACATATACACGCCCATACAATATATAATATATATGACCCTCTTAAAGCACATACAGCCGCGCCGTGCCGCCTTAATGGCAGTCGCCATTTCAGTCATCACCGCCTCGGCTCAGAATATGTCTACCCAAATCGTTGTCGAACGCCAAATAGAACCCGAATACCGCCAAGCCGTGCGTCCTTCGGGCGTCTCACCGGTAGCACTGACTCCCACGGTGACCACCCCACATTTATCAGCCGCGCCCTACTCGGCTCTGGCCCGACTGGACGCTTCACTGACCATGCTCAAGCCCGCCGCGTGGGGTGACACATTATATGTCAGCCCCTTCCGCGGATATGCCAATCTGGGATACCTGCCGACAGCCAACGCTGCAGCATCCCTGGGCTACACCTTTATCAATACACGAGACTCGCGCGTCAGCGCCTTCGTCAGCTATTTGGCCAATAGATACCATGGCTACCGTGACGACTATGACGGCCAACGCGCCCGGACAGACTACTCGCACCAAGAATTGCGCATAGGCGCCGATGCGCTCCATCGCCTCGACAGCCGAAATACGCTTGCCGCATCCGTCGGATACGCCTTCACAAGCACACAGATGCCCGAATATGCATCAGGTCCGGCAAGTACCTTCAAGCAAAACGCCAATCGTGCATACTTCACCGCCGACTGGTCGCATCGCGGAGCTGTAGTCGCCGATGCCGGAGCTTCGGTGCGATACTTCGGATTTACCAAAGACATATACAACACCGGAGCATCAATGGGCGCACTTCTGCCCAACGACCCTATGACCGAAGCGCTATACAACATCCACGGCAATATAGCCGCCACGGCCGGCAAGTGGTCTTTCCGTCTGCGTGCAGCCGCCACCTGGCAGCATCACAGCCCGGCCGCCGCATGCCTGTACGCCTATGCCGCTGACAATGAAGCATCGGACGAAGCCCTCTTCGGATATGCACACTACGACTACCACACCAATGCTCTATACACCTTCACCCCCTCGGCCGAAGTGCGCAGCGGCTCGTTCACCGGTATATTCGGCATACGCCTCGACCTCAGCCACGGCGGTTTTTCCAAGGAATTCTACGCCGCTCCGGACATACGTCTCAACTGGCAAATATCCTCGCGTGTAGCCCTTTGGGGTCGTGTCGGCGGAGGCAAGGTACTCAATACACTCGAAGACCTCTACGCATACACACCCTACATGTCCGGCGCATACGGATATGACATGTCCTCGATACCCGTCACAGTGGATGCCGGCATCAATATGGGCCCGTTCAGCGGCCTCTCAATTGCTTTGGAAGTCGGCGGGGCTACCGCCAACGACTGGCTGATGCCGGCCATGGCCAACGGCGCAAACTGCTACGAGATGACCAAGGTGGCCGGAATACACTATCGCGCCGCAGTGGCTTGGGACGCTCTGAAATGGCTCTCGGCACACGCCTCCATCGAAGGCGCCACCCAGTCGGAAAATGGGGATGACGGCGGATACTACCTGTGGCGCGACCGCGCACGCTGGCAGACCAATGTAGGCGTAACACTCAGGCCTCTTGATCCCCTGACATTATCCGTAGACTGGAACCTGCGCACCAAGCGCCGTGCTTACGAACTAGGCAGCGCATCACTCCTTGGTATGGGCTTTCTCTATCACAAAGACATCATCAACCTTGGCAATATTAACGACATAAGCGCCTCGGCAACATGGAAATTCAACGATCGCCTCAGCGCCCATGTTATGCTCAACAACATCCTATGCCGTCGCTACTACATCATCCCCGGTGTAGTCTCGGCGCGCTTGGGCGGGACACTCGGAGTATCGTACCAATTCTGACGACAGCCTGACAAGACAACTCTCAACGAGCAAAGTCTCGACCTCGCAAACGCCGAAAAATGCAATCCCGGTCCAAAGTTGCCCTTACGCCAAAGACTCTAACATCAAACCGATATGGAACCGATACTATCCGCATGGCTGATATGGCTCATAGCCGCAGCCATACTCGTAATCATCGAACTACTGACCACGACCTACGCCGCACTGTGCCTTGTAGGCGGATGCCTTACCGCAATGGTATGTGCCATCTGCAATGGCGGGCTGCAAATGCAACTACTATTTGCCGCCATAGGCACTATCGCAACCTTCGTAGCCGGAAAGCCATTGCTCCAACACTACGGACTACTGCGACATCGCCGCCTCGAGCCCAGCAATATGGACGCCCTGATAGGCCGTAATTGCACCGTGACCGAGAACATCGGCGGGGCCGGCGAACCCGGAAGAGTACACATCGACGGCGACAGCTGGCAAGCCGTCTCCGAAGATGGAAGCCCCATAGAAGTCGGCACGCCCGTACGCGTGGTACGCTATGACAGCATCATACTCACCGTCCGACGCGCCGACATCGCCTCCGAAAAAGACTAAAACCCAAAAACATTTACACACCCTTAACCACCTCAAAAGAACATGGAATCAATCATCTTTTTGGCACTTGCCATTCTTATCGCCATCATCGTGGTACTCGCCGGCGTAAAAGTCGTGCCTCAGTCCGAAACACGCGTCATCGAACGCCTCGGTCGCTTCCACAGCGTCCTTCCTCCCGGCCTTAACATCATTTGGCCCTTCATAGACAAACCCAAGGTGATATACACCCGCCGCGTCGAAAGCGCATACGGCGGCCGTACCATTGTCCGAATGACCGCCACCAGCTCCATAGACCTGCGCGAACAAGTCTACGACTTCCCCTCGCAACAAGTCATCACCAAAGACAACGTAACCACCGAAATCAACGCCCTGCTATACTTCCAGATTGTAGATCCCAAGAAATCGGTATACGAAATCGACAACCTCCCCAACGCTATCGAGAAACTCACCCAGACCTCGCTACGTAATGTCATCGGCGAACTTGAGCTGGATGAGACACTTACAAGCCGCGACACCATCAACAGCCGCCTGCAAGCCATACTTGACGAAGCCACCAATAAATGGGGCGTCAAAGTCAACCGCGTCGAGCTGCAAGACATCACGCCTCCCGAAAGCGTACGCGAAGCCATGGAAAAACAGATGCAGGCCGAGCGTAACCGTCGCGCCGAAATCCTGAACGCCGAAGGCGAAAAGAAATCGCTGATACTACGCTCCGAAGGCGAGCGCGAATCACGCATCAACGCCGCTGAAGCCGTCAAACGCTCCGAAATACTACGTGCCGAAGGCGAGTCGCAGGCCAAGATTCTCCAAGCCCAAGGCGAAGCCGAGGCCATACGCTGCGTCGCACAGGCCATAAGCTCGACCCAAACCGACCCCGCCACATATATGCTCGCCGTCAAATACATCGAAACACTGCGCTCGATGACCAACGGCAAAGACACCAAGACAGTATACATACCCTACGAAGCCACCGGCGTACTCTCGTCCATAGGCGCCATCAAAGACGTGTTCAAAAGCTGAGGCAAGGCCGATTTCATAGCCCCAAAACGCACAAAGACACACCTAAACGCACAATTTTCGCCCCACTCGATGGCACATACAAGATTTTGTCGTATATTTGCAGACTGAAATTTTATGTAGAAAATAATTAATCCAAAACTAACATAATTCTAAAACATGCAGAACAAAGGAAAATTGGCCGCGCTCCTATCTTCGGTGATTGCGGTGCTGCTCATCCTGGTATGCGCGTTCTACCTGTCGTTTACGATCGTAAACTCCAATTACGAGACCGCAGCGGCAGATTATGCGCACGCCCAGTCCCAAGGCAAGGACAACCAAGACCAAGCCTACAACGATGCTTACAAACACTACATGGACAGCATCGGCCAAGAAAAAGTTTACTTAGGCTACACACTCGACGAAGTTCGTAAATGGGGTGTCAACCTCGGTCTCGACCTCAAGGGCGGTATGAACGTTACCCTCCAGGTCGATATGCCCGATATGATGCGCCAGTTGGCTACAGTCAAGAACGACTCCAACTTCGAAAAGGCTCTCGCCGCCACCTCGGCATTTATGGACAAAGAGCCCAACGCCGACTACCTCCAGCACTTCCTTGAAGAATACGCAAAGGTATGCCCCAATGCCGATCTGACAGTACTCTTCAGCCCGGTAGTCAAAGAAAACAAGCCCGATGTGGCACGCGCTCAACTCCGCGCCGAAATCCGCGATATGGTCAACACTTCGGCTACGCAGACACTGCGCAAACGTATCGACCAATTCGGTGTCGTATCGCCCAACATCCAAGTGCTTGAAGGCAAAGATGGTCAAATCCTGCTCGAGCTCCCCGGCGTCAAGGATCACGCACGCGTACGCGAACTACTCCAACGCTCGGCCAACCTTGAGTTCTACCTCACATATCCCGCAAGCGAAATTGCCGACGACATCAACGCCGTAGCACAAGCCGCCATCAAGGACAGCATCGAAGGCGCCGCCACATTGGCACAAGTACTTGCAACAAGTCAGGGTATGATCAACCCCAACTACCCCATCCTGGCTTACGCGCCCACCGACAAAGAAGTCAAGACCATTGACACAATACTTGCACGCTACGCCAACAAGCTCCCCAACGACCTCAAATTCGCTTGGGGCGTAAAACCCGAGACACAGCAAGTAAATAAAGGAGACAAGACCGAAGAAGTCAAAATCGGCTACGCACTCTATGCCCTCAAGACACAAAACGGCGGTCCCGCATTGGACGGCGAAGTAGTCAAAGACGCCTCCGCAGACTTTGATGCACAAAGCTTCCGCGGTCAGGAAGTATCCATGACCATGAACTCCGAAGGAGCACGCGAATGGTCGCGCATCACCGGAGCCAACATCGGCAAATCCATCGCCATCGTCCTTGACGGCCAGGTATACTCCGCACCCACAGTCAACACCGCCATCGATGGCGGACGCTCCTCCATCACCGGCAACTTCACTGTAGAAGAAGCCAAGGACCTTGCCAACGTCCTCAAAGCCGGTAAGATGAAAGCCAAAGTCAACATCATCTCCGATATGGTCATCGGCCCGTCGCTGGGTAAGCAAGCCATTCAAGACGGTATGGTATCCTTCGTTGTCGCCCTCGTATGCCTCATGATTTTCATGATTGCATTCTACGGCTTCATCCCCGGTATCATCGCCAACCTCTGCCTGATATTCAACCTCTTCTTCACGCTCGGCATACTCGCCTCCTTCCAGGCAGTACTGACACTCTCCGGTATCGCCGGTATCGTGCTGTCACTCGGTATGGCCGTCGATGCCAACGTGCTAATCTTTGAACGCGCCAAGGAAGAACTCCGCGCCGGCAAGAACAGCCGCACAGCCATCGCCGACGGCTATTCCAATGCCTTCAGCGCTATCTTCGATGGCAACTTGACATCCATCATCACAGGCGTTATCCTGCTGTACTTCGGCACCGGTCCCATCAAGGGCTTCGCCACCACCCTTATCATCGGCCTTATCTGCTCGTTCTTCACCGCAGTATACCTCAGCCGCGTATTCTTCCTCTGGGTGGCCAAGACCAAGGCTATGAACAAGATGACATTCACTACAGCACTGTCGCGCAAGCTGTTCCATGACACCAAAATCAATTTCATGGGCAAACGCAAAGCCGCCTTCGGTGTCGTTATCGCCATCATCATCGTATTCGTAGCCTCGCTGTGCCTCCGCGGCCTCAACCAAGGCATCGACTTCTCCGGCGGTCGCAACTATATCGTCAAATTCGAAAAACCCGTAAGCACGACAGAACTGCAAGAAAAACTTGCTCCCGAATTCGAAGGCTCAACCGTTTCGGTCATCACCATCGAAAGCTCCAACCAGGTACGTATCTCCACCAACTACAAGATTGACTCCGACAACAAGGATACCGATGAAGAAATCACCGGTAAGCTCTTCAAAGTCCTCAAACCGTACCTTCGTCCGGGTATGAGCGACAAGGAATTCTCGACATACGATGCATCGCAAGGCATCGTATCCTCGCAGAAAGTAGGACCCACCGTGGCCGATGATATGCGCACCGAAGCATACATCGCTGTCACCCTCGCCCTGATAGCCATGTTCTTGTACATCCTGCTGCGCTTCCGCAACGTAGCATTCTCGCTCGGTGCACTCGCAGCCGTGGCATTCACCGCCTTCAGCATCATCGGCTTCTACTCCATCTTCTGGGGCGTATTCCCCTTCGCGATGGAAATAGACCAAAGCTTCATCGCTGCCATCCTGACCGTGATCGGCTACCAGATCAACGATACCGTGGTGGTATTCGACCGTGTGCGCGAAAACCTCGGGCTTTATCCCAAATGGAACTTCTTCGACACCATCAACCACTCGATCAACTCCACCTTGGCTCGTACAATCATGACCTCCGCATCCACCCTGCTCGTACTTATCTGCATCTTCATCCTCGGTGGAGACAGCATCCGCAGCTTCGTATTTGCAATGGGCTTCGGCGTCATCATAGGTACTCTGGCTACAATCTTCGTTGCAGCTCCCGTGGCTTATGTCACCAACAGCCGCCGCAACCAAAAGAAAGGCGCCACCCAGGCCATCGCCAAGAACGCATAACAACTTCCCTACATAGCACAAAAACGCCCGGTCCTCAAATGGCCGGGCGTTTTTGTGCATATATCGCACTATTCAATCGCGACTTACAGGACGCGCACAACCGCGCACAAAAAACGAAATACAGATCAAAACTTCCAAAATGATGCTTCTAATGAGTCCAAGCAGCGATTCCATCGCATTTTTTAACGAAAAAATTTGGTGGACACGTCTATAAGTTATACTTTTGCCAAACATTTCGGTATGACATACAGCCAAGGACAATCCGATGTCCAATTGCAGTCGCAGAAACCGGAGAACACGGCCGTATACGTACGACTCCTCACGTATGGGCATATCGACGCCATACATTCAATATCCGCCCGAGCGGACCACGAACCCGCGAGAGGGTGAAAAGACAGACAAAAGTTGTTCATAACAGAAAACAGATGCTCAAATAATAGTTTAACGCCACATCACACTCGGTCAAGGTTCAAACAAAACGAGTAAATAAAACGTTGTGTATATACACAGAGCCAAGCCGATTTTGAGAAAAAAATTGATGCCGAGAGCAAAAAGATAAGGTTTGGCATAGATTTAGCAATAAAAATCATCCGGACATCATCAAGAGTCAAAAGCGATAAGAATACATACAAATATACTAAATACAAACCACTAATTCTGCTTTTATGAAAAAGATTGCATTAGTAGCCGCATTAGTCGGCGCAACATTATGTGCAGTGCCCGCATCCGCACAAGAGGCACAAGAAGTAGCAGTATCTCTGGACCAACCCTGCAAGACACACTACTACAGCACATCGCGTGACAATTGGTTTATCCAAGTAGGTGCAGGCATCCAAAGCCCGTTCGTAGAAAACTACCTGCCTCAGACCGATGCAAAGCACAAACTCACAGCCGTATACAACCTCGGCTTCGGGAAATGGTTCTCGCCCTATATCGGATGGCGTCTTAGCTTCCTGGGCGGCGCAATGCGCTGGGACAACGGCGAAATCTCCAAGGCCAAGAACGTAAATGCCAACCTCGACTTTATGTGGGATATGTTCAACAGCCTCGGTGGTGTCAACCCCAACCGAACATTCTCCATCATACCTTTCGTAGGGCTCGGTGGTACATACGTATGGGACATCAAGGCTCCCGCATCCAACATATACAACAAATGGGGCGCCATCAAAGACGAAAGCTGGACACTGCCCGTCAGCGCCGGCCTACAACTGCGCTTCCGTCTGTGCAAATATGTAGACCTCTTCTTCGAAGGTCGTGCACAGTTCTATGGTGACAACTTCAATGGTTGCGCTTACGGCGAACCGGTTGATGTCAACATCTCCGCTATCGGTGGTCTGACCTTCAACATCGGTGGCAGCCAGTTCCGCACCTTCAACCCCTGCGACTACACCGACTATATCAATAGCCTCAACGGTCAGGTCAACGACCTGCGTGCAGCCCTCGCAGCAACCGCTGCCGACCTCGCTGCCGCTCAGGCTCAGCTCCCCTGCCCCGAAGTTAAGGAACAGAAGCCCATTGTAACTTCCGCTCCTCTGTTGGCTTCCGTACGCTTCAGAATCGGCTCCGCTGTCATCACTCCCGCCGAAGAAGTCAATGTATACAACATCGCCGAGTGGCTCAAAGCCAACCCCGAGCAGAAGATTGTCATCGCCGGATATGCTGACAAGAAAACCGGTTCGGCCGACTTCAACAAGAAACTGTCCGAAAAACGTGCACAGGCCGTTTGCGATATGCTTGTCAACGAATATGGCATCGCTTCCGACCGTCTGAGCACCAAGTCCTTCGGTAGCGACGAACAAGTTTACACCGGCAAGGGTCAGAACGACTGGAACCGTATCGTAATCTTCAAAGCCGAATAATTAACCTCTAAAAAATAGGCTAACATCAGCTTAGAAATCAAATCCACACGCCGTATCACGGCATAAAATAACGGCGGACACGTTCCCTGAGGGAGCGTGTCCGCTTGTCCTTTGTCTGATTTTGCCGTATGATATTTTCTATGTACTTTTGTCAACGCAAACCAATAGGCAACGCTATGGGCAAAAGACTATCAACCAATAAATTAGCCAAAAACGTCATCTCCCTTGTCATCGTATTTGCAATGATGACCGCCATCGCCATACATCGTAATGGGATGCATTTCGGACATCGTCTGGCCGAAAACAACACCGACAGTATCGCCGGCATCGAACGTCTCGAGGACGGCAGCATCCTCGTCAATACCGCGCAATTAGGCCTCGATATACGCGGGTACAACGGCCCGGTTCCACTGGAAATACGTCTCAACCCCTCAGGCAAAGTAGCATCAATAGCCGTTTTGGACAACACCGAGAGTCCCAAGTTCCTGCAACACGTCCTTGACGGCGGTCTAATCGAACAATGGATAGGTCGTGACGCCGATCAAATACTCGCCGCCCCGGATGTAGACGCCGTCAGCGGCGCAACATACACATCCAAAGCCATCATCGCCAACGTCCGCGCCGGACTTGCCACCGCATTAGGTCAGCCAAACGAAATAGCCAAAGCCTCGGCATCCGTTGCCACAAAGACAAACGCCCCTTCGGCAAAAATCGATGACACAACGGCAGCGACACCTAAGCCAAAGTCAGACAACGCCACGGTCACGAAGTCCGAAGCCGAAAACATCGCACAACAAGCTGCAAAAAATGAAAAATCAGACGGCAATAAACCGCACTCATTCATCGTCAACACAACCGAAACATGTAAAGACATTAGCGGCTTCGGAGGTCCGGTACCTGTCCAAATGGAAGTAAGTGCCAAAGGGCGTATCACGTCCATCTCCGCACTGCCCAATGACGAAACGCCTGGATTCTTCAAGCGCGTGACACGTGCCGCACTCACAGACACCTTTGTCGGCATGAGCGTGCGTCAAGCCCTGGCTTCCGATATGCCGGATGCAGTCAGCGGCGCCACATACTCTTCCAAGGCACTGATCGCCAATATGCAGAAAGCCTTCGAGCAAGCACAAGACACCCTCGCATCATTTCACAAATCAATCTCAAAGACGACCGCTGCCACTGCCGACAAGCCGGCAAAACACGCGGCTGCGCAATCACAGCAAGCAGCAGCCGGAAAGGCCTCTGCAGTCAACTCCATCGCCGCCACGGCACCACGATCAGACTCCGTAGCCGATTCCACAAACACGACAAAGCACACCGAACAAGCGAGCACGGCCGAAGCCACGCAAAGGCGAGACATCGGCCCCTCACAAAACGCAGCATCGCCATGGACATGGCAACTGATTGTTGCGCTTTGCCTTGCCGTCTCGGCCACCGTAATCCCACTGTTCCGAAACGGGCGCAAGTTACGTACAGTCATCTTAGTACTCAACGTTGCCGGACTCGGGCTTCTTTGCGGCAAATTTATATCTTTCTCACTGATGGTCAACGTAATGTCCAACGGCATACAATGGCCCGCCGGGCTTGTGGCGCTGGTAATGCTCTTCGCCGCGTTCATTATGCCCCTGTTCGGACGCCCGAACCATTACTGCATGTGGGTATGCCCTTACGGCTCGGCACAAGAACTTATGGGGCACATCACCAAACGCAAATGGCGTCCGTCACAGCGGGTTACACGTATTTTGACATGGACTCGCCGCGGTCTTTGGGCGGTGCTTATGGTGCTGATGTGGTGCGACATCGCATTTGTATGGACAGACTACGAGCCCTTTGCCATATTCGTACCCACAGCCGCATCCGTAGCCGTCATCGTCATAGCCTCCACTTTCCTCATTCTCAGCATATTTGTCCATCGTCCCTACTGCTCGTGGATATGTCCGACAGGCACCACCTTCCGCGCGGCTCAAGACATTACCAAGCCCTAAGCTATAACTCAGTATAATACGTGACTTGCGCACCCATCTCATTGCACCAACTCATCGGTCGTCATAGTAATACAACCGATGTTCGAACCATATAGTCTCGAATGATAAACACCTAAACACCAGAATTATGCTGCATTTTAACAACATTTAGGGACTCGCCGTGAGCACCATTTCGAAAAAAAGCGTTAACTTTGCATCACAAGACATTAATGCGGTCTACCGATACGGTGCCGTCCACGACATCTACCATATCCTTTGGGATCTTCGCCCGGTTAGCACGGGGCTGAGATTCTTTCTTTTTTATGTTTTACGGAAAAAACACAGATGACGCCCCCGGTAACGCTAAATGCCTCTATATACTTAATATCCAACAACTAAAAACACAAAAACAAGCAACTATGGCTATCACATACATGACCAAAGAAGGTTATAAGAAAAAAATGGAGGAAATCGCTTATCTCGAATCAGTTAAGCGTCCCGAAATATCACGCGCCATCGCCGAAGCCCGTGACAAAGGCGACCTGAGCGAAAACGCCGAATACGATGCCGCCAAAGAGGCTCAAGGTATGCTTGAGATGAAAATCTCACAACTCAAAGACCTCGTGGCCAACGCCCGTATATTGGACGAAAGCCAGCTCAACTGCGAAGAAGTCCAGATACTCAACCGCGTCACCATCAAGAATGTAGCCAATGGTATGACTATGGAATACACCATCGTGGCCGACAGCGAAGCCAACCTCAAAGAAAAGAAAATAGCATCCTCCACCCCAATCGCCAAAGGACTCTTAGGCCACAAATTGGGCGACGTAGTCGAAATACGCGTACCCTCCGGCCTAATGAAATTCGAAATCACCAACATCACTTTCTGACAACACTATCGCGACCGATTTAGCGCCACGGCACATCAATATGCCAGACAAGGCCGAAATCAGATACGGCAATAGACCCGGAAAGAGAAGCAACACATAACATAAACAGCTAACCATCATGGCAACAATATTTTCACGCATAGCAGCCGGCGAAATAGGCTGCTACAAAGTCGCCGAAGACGACCGCCATTTTGCATTCCTGGACATCAACCCCGTAGCCGCCGGACATGTTCTGGTCATACCCAAGAAGGAAGTCGACTACATATTTGACCTCGAAGAAGACGATTACGTCGAGTTGCAGAAATTCGCTCGACGCGTAGCCATCGCTATGCGCCGTGCCATCCCCTGCAAACGCATAGGCGTTGCCGTTATGGGACTCGAAGTACCTCATACACACATCCATCTGGTACCCATCAACGCCGAATCGGATATGAACTTCTTCAAGCAACACCCCATTATTCCCGATGCAGAAATGGAAGCCATCGCCAAGGCTATATCCACCGAATTTGAGAAGCTTTAACCCCCAATCCCCATGAAAAAATTACTCAGCATCGCAGCCGCCGCACTGGCAGTAGCGGCATGTACCTCCGAACACGATGGCTGGACACTCAAAGGCGACATCAAAGACGGTGTCGGCAAGACCGTGTATATCGAAGGCTCAACCATCGGCAATTGGTACCTCATCGACTCAGTATCCATAGGCGAAGACGGCACCTTTGACTACACAGCCCAAAAAGCAGATTCGTTGCCCACCATATACCGCATACGTCTTGCCGATAAATACATATACTTCCCGGTTCAAGGCAAACAAGTCCTCACACTCAAAGCCAACGCCAAGTCCTTTGACCGCGGTTTTGATATCTCAGGCTCGCCTCTTGCAACCGAGTTCACTTCCGTAGACCGATTGATCAACAAATACATAGACTCGTTGGGAAGCGAAGCCGCACGCAACGACAAGAACCTCAAGACCGAGCTTATGCTTATGGTCAATAAAGACACTACCTGCCTGACATCATACTATATTGTAGGCAAGTTTATCGACAAACGACCGCTGCTCAACCTTTCGGATAGAGCCGACCTTCGTATCCTCGGCAATGCCGCAAACAACTACAAGCGTCTACACCCCGATGACCCGCGCGGCAAAGACCTCGAACAACGTTACTTGGCCGCACGACGTGCACTGCCCTCCTCGGGCCGAGCTATGGAAGCCCAAATGGCATCCAAACCGGATATCGCAATTGCACGTTACGACATCAACGGTACACTGCGCAACTTCAATGACTACTGCGGCAAAGGCGTCACCGTGCTCAACTTTGTACGCTACGACCACAAGAATTCTCCGGCCAACACCGTAGCGCTCAACGAAGTATACACCAAATACAAAAACGCCGGGCTGAAAATATATCAGATATCCTTCGATCCGGACGAAATGAACTGGAGACGCTCGGCCGCCAATATGCCCTGGACTTCGGTATGGAACTCACCCACCGAAGGATACGACATCCTGTTGGCATACAACGTCAACCCCGACGGCGGTCCCGTAAGTTTCATCTTCGACCGCAACGGCGACCTGGTGCTCCGCGTAGCCGATGCACGCGACCTGCCCGCCGCTTTGGCTCGCTACTTCTGATGCACGACAGCGCGTAAAGCAGCAACCGCCTTACAGCGCAAAGTCATATGATTCGCCGCAAGAATATACCCGATTCTTGTGGCGAATTACATTAAACTATAAACGATTAAGTTCAAACGTGCACAACGTATAAGCAGCAAAAGCAGCACCGAGCACAATTTAGATTTGTGTATTCGACAAAAGTATTGTACCTTTGCAATCCGAAAAGGCGCATAGCGTCTTCCACAGTGGACAAATTTGGCTGCTTGCAACCACTAAAAAAAATGCTAAAAAACAACCCTAAAGGAGTGTTGATCACTACGGCACACCACAAGGGAAAAACACATAGCATTTAACATTGCACCCAAATGGGCAGCCCGAACATCCGCATGGAGACCTTCGCGCTGTCCACGTTTTTTTGTGCCATAGTGCAGACGAAAAAGATCCTTAATGGCATACACAATCTAACCCACATAAAAATGAAGCAATTATTCACATCCGAATCCGTATCCGAAGGGCATCCCGACAAGGTTGCCGACCAAATATCCGATGCCATCGTTGATGAATTCTTGGCCAGAGATCCCCGCAGCAAAGTAGCCTGCGAAACCCTCGTCACCACCGGCCAAGTTATCATTGCCGGCGAGGTCAACAGCGAGGCATACATCGACTTGGCCGGCACCGCACGCAACGTCATCGACCAAATAGGTTATAACCGCGCCGAGCTGGGATTCGACGCCGGCAGCTGCGGTGTACTCGTTGCAGTACACGAACAAAGCCGCGATATCAACCGCGGCGTGGTGCGCCAAGCCCCCGAAGAGCAAGGCGCCGGCGACCAGGGCATGATGTTCGGCTACGCATGCAACGAAACGCCTCTATACATTCCGCTAAGCCTCGCACTGAGTCACGCATTGGTGCGCGCCCTTGCCGAGATACGTCGCGAAGGCCGCCAAATGACATACCTGCGCCCCGACTCGAAAAGCCAAGTAACCGTAGAGTATGACGAAAACGGCAAATTGGTACGCGTACACACCATAGTGATTTCGACGCAGCACGACGAGTTCATCGTCCCCGACCTCACAGGACTGACACCCGAACAAGCCAAAGAACGCCAAGACGCAGCCGATGCCGAGATGTGTGCCGTCATCGCCGCCGATGTCCGCGACATACTCATACCGCGCGTACGTCAATCCATGCCCGAAGAACTGCGCCACTTCCTGGACGAGGAATATACACTCTACGTCAATCCCACCGGCAAGTTCGTCGTCGGAGGGCCCAACGGCGATACCGGCCTCACCGGACGCAAAATTATCGTCGACACCTACGGAGGCCACGGCGCACACGGCGGCGGTGCCTTCTCCGGCAAAGACCCCAGCAAGGTGGACCGCTCGGCTGCATACGCCGCGCGCCACATTGCCAAGAATCTCGTAGCCGCCGGAGTGGCCGACCGCGCTCTTGTACAAGTAGCTTACGCCATCGGCGTGGCCGAGCCCGTCAGCGTATGCGTCAACACCTACGGCACCGCACATATCAACCTTTCGGACGCACAGATCGGCGATATCGTAGCCAAAATCTTTGACCTGACACCGCATGCCATCGAAAAAGAGCTCAAGCTGCGCCAGCCCATATATCGTGAGACAGCTTCGTACGGACACATGGGACGTATTCCGCGCACTGTCACCAAGACATTCACCAATGACCACGGTGAGAAATTCAATCGCGAAGTTGAGCTGTTCACCTGGGAAAAGACCGACCGCGTAGACGATGTACGTCGCGCCTTCACCATTTAAGAGACCGGCTCGGGGCACAAAATAGCCGTAGATGCCTATTTTTTTAGTCTCAGATTAGTCTCAGACAAATTATTTAGGTTTTAGCGGCATTTACTTTTGATGCCCCAAAAGTATTACAACACAGGGAGACACTTCGATGCCTTCCTGTGTTGTAATCTAAGAGCATCTTTCCGAAAGCATCCGACCGCTTCGGCTCGCAAATTGCTTACAGAAATCACGAAACAATCGTCCTAAAAAAACACTCAAGCACGGCAACCGACAGCATTCCAAGGCAGATACACTAAAATACTAATAGATTATGGCAAAAAGATCGACACCAATTCCGGGACTATCATTCTCGTGGAAACGCGCCCTCGGCATCAGCAGACTGCGACAAAACATCGCACGCAGAACCGGCATCCCCACCACACGCTCCGGCATCGAGCGCAAAATCGGTGGAGGCATTATTTCTTGGCTCTTTGGGAAGAAGTAATGCACAAAAACGTTGTTTCGACCAGGAAACGACGTTTTTGTGCATCAGGGGCTTGGCCGATTTGCGAAAAAACACTAACTTTGTACGCTTATTGCACGTCGGCACTGACGGCGTGTACATGTTGACATCAAGTCAGCATTCTAATAATCAGAAAATTAAAACTTAACTATACCAACATCAATGGCAACATTAGAGAAAATCAGAAGCAAATCGGTGATGCTATTCACCATCATCATTGTTGCGCTTTTAGCATTTATCCTCGGAGACTTCTTCACCTCCGGCCGCTCGTTCTTCGGCGTAGGCGACAAAGTAGCTACGGCCAACGGCGCCACAGTCAAGTATAATGACTACCAAGCCAAACAGCAGGAATTTGACGATATGCTCAAAGGCCAAGACCAGAGCATCAATCCTGACGACCGCAGCGAGCAAGTCATCCAAACCCTGCTTATGCAAGGCCTCTTGGACGAGGAATACGACCGCATGGGTATTACCGTAACCGACAACGAATTGTCTTCCGTAATGCTGGGCAACGGCCAGCAAAGCGTCTATGTTTTGTACCAACTGTCACAGAACGCCGGCATCAATCCCCAAAACCTTATGCAAGCCGGCATCACCGATGCCAAGACATTCTATGACGCAATGAACAATCCCGCCAAGTATCAACTTGACGCCGAATTGTCCGCAGCATTCAAAAACGCTTGGATCAAGACCGAAAACGACATCATCGAAGGTCTCAAGGCCAATGCGTATATGTCCCTCGCCTACGGCCTGTTCACAGCCAGCAAGGTAGACGCACGCGCCACCTATAACGACCGCTCCGTGACCTCAACTTTCAACTACGTCACCAAGCAGTATACCGCCGTATCCGATGCCGAAGCCGAGAAGGCCATCACCGATGCCGACTACGAGAAGGTATACAACGAGCGCAAGAGCGCCTTCAAACTTGACGAAGCAAAACGTCTGATATCGTATATCGTCGTAGACCTGGCACCCTCCGCAAAAGACCAGGCCGACGCCATCAACGAAGTCAACGCCCTCTACAACGAACTCCAGACTTCCGAAGGAATCGATGCCGTCAATCAGCACAGCAATTTCGAAAAAACAACGGCCAAATACACCGCCGACAAACTCGGACAGGATCCCATCCTGCGTATGCTCGCCAATGACAGCGTGCCCATGTCCGTCGGAACGGTACGCAACCTCGGCAACCAGAACGGCAAGCTCTATTTGGCCAAGGTGCTTGACAAGACTACCGGTGTGGACGACGTAACCTTCAGCGTAATGCCCCTGCCCGAGAAGAAAGAACAAGCCGACTCACTGATGAGCCTGCTCAACACCGCAACCTTCGACTCGATTACACGCCTCAACCAAGGCAACGTCGGCCTCCAGACCTCGCTGATCACGCCCAATCCGCAGATGCCTCTGCCCGAGAAGATGTACAAAGCGCTTGAGCAGCAGGCCGTCAACAACGTATTCGTATTCACCGATACCGTCAAGACCGCAAACGAGAAAGGTCAGGAAACATCCAAGGCCATAAGCTACGCAATGCTTATCACCAAGCGTTCCGAACCCGTCACCGTATACGACATCGCCACAATCGACTACGAGATCGTACCCTCGCAAGCCACAATCTCCGAGCTTACGCAGAACTTCCACAACTACGTAGCCACCAACGGCACAGCCGAATCCTTCGGCAAGAACGCCGAGAAGGCCGGATACACCGTATACAAAGCTATGGTAGGCGCCAGCAGCCCCATCGGCGACCTCGCTCCCGGCTCAATGTCCACCGTCAAATGGGCTATGGGCGCCGACAAGGGCGATGTTTCCAAGGTTTACAACTGCACCAAGGTTGCTCGCCAGAATGGGTCCAACGAATACATGCTTGCCGTAGCTATCGATGAAGTATTTGACAACGACTATATGCCCGTGACCTCACAGTACGTCAAGGACAGCCTCAAGCCGCTCGTAATTCGCGACAAAAAAGCCGCCATCCTTGCAGCTCAGGCCAAGAATGCCAAGACGCTCAATGCCGCCGCCACCAACCTCGGTGTCAAAGTAGCAGATCAGCCCGGCACAAGCACCTTCGGTGACGACTTCGTAACCGGTATCGGCTTCGGCGAAGGAAACATCCAAGGCGCTATCGCAGCCGCCAAGCCCGGTACACTCGTAGGCCCCGTAGAAGGCAACACCGGTATATACTACTTCGTAGTTTCCGCTAACAAGAACGCCGGCCGCCCCTACAACTACCTCGAATCGGCCAACATCTTTATGGGCTCTGCTGCAGCACCCATCTACATGATTGACAATCAGGGTCGTCCTGCAGGTCTGTCGCTGCTCACTCTCGTAGGCAATAACAAGATTAAGAACAACATCCTCGAGTTCACTGCCGAAGACAAATAATCCGGCACTACTCGCCTTACCGAATTGGTCGCGGCCACGGCCGGACAGACTCCAATCTATTCCGACATAACAAGCGGCCGATGCCACAAGACATCGGCCGCTTGCCGTAAAGGCAAATGCCTGAGCGGACAAGACTCACGACCGCACACATCACCCAAACATCAGTGATGCTCAGGCTCAACATAATATGCCACTGCAGCGCACTATTAGCAGCCTCTCGCCATACGCACCGAGCCATATACACAAGAGAATGACAGCACAACAGAACACCGATGACATCATCGAAAAGACCGCAACCGACCACGAGGCTTCAACCGTACCCGAAACCGTGGCCTCGACCAAAACCTTTGCAGACTTAGGCATACGCGCCGACCTGCTGCAAGGCATAAGCGAGTTGGGGTTTGAACGTCCCATGCCCATTCAGGAGCAAGTGATACCATATCTGCTGGACAGCGACCGCGATGTCGTAGGCCTTGCGCAGACCGGCACGGGCAAGACCGCCGCTTTCGGCCTGCCGCTGATACAGCGCGTTGACACAACCAAACGCCGTCCGCAAGCACTAATCCTGGCACCCACGCGCGAATTATGCCTCCAGATAGCTTCAGACTTAGCCGATTACGCCAAGTATATCCCCTCAATCGAGATATTGCCGGTATATGGCGGCAGCAGCATCCAAAGCCAAATCAAGGCTTTACGTGCCGGTGGGATACAAATCATCGTAGCCACTCCGGGACGACTGCTTGACCTGATCGACCGAGGAGTGGTATATTTGGACAATGTCCATACTGTGGTGCTCGATGAAGCCGACGAAATGCTCAATATGGGATTTATCGACAGCATCAACGACATACTCGACCATGTACCCGACAATCGCAAAATGCTGCTATTTTCAGCTACTATGCCCAACGAGGTGGCCAAGATTGCACGACGCTTTATGCACGACCCCGTCGAGATCGTCGTCGGACATCGCAACCAAGGAGCAGAGAACGTCCGCCACGTGTATTATATGGTTGCAGCCAAGGACAAATACTTAGCACTTAAACGTATAGCTGATGATTGCCCCAATATCTACGCCATAGTATTTTGTCGCACACGCTCGGAGACACAGGAAATTGCCGACCACCTTATCTCGGACGGATACAATGCAGACTCGCTGCATGGCGATCTCTCGCAACAGCAACGCGACATAGTCATGAAGAAATTCCGAGAGGGACATATCTCCATCCTCGTAGCCACGGATGTGGCCGCACGCGGGCTCGATGTAGATGACTTGACGCATGTCATTAATTTCGGCCTGCCCGATGACACAGCCGTGTACACCCATCGCTCGGGACGCACCGGACGCGCCGGCAAAACCGGCATTTCAGTAGCCATAATACATACGCGCGAACAAGGACGTCTGCGCCAAATCGAACGGTCCATAGGCAAGAAATTCGAGCATTGCAATGTACCGTCGCCGCAACACATTATCGAAAAGCAACTTTATAACCTCGCCGACCGGCTCGAGAAAGTCAAGGTCGATGACAGCGAAATAGAAAAATACCTTCCCGGCATCTCCAAGAAGCTGTCCTGGCTGTCGGGCGAAGACTTGCTGAAACGCGTACTATCGCTCGAATTCAACCGCTTACTTGATTACTACAAGGACGCTCGCGACATCGATGTGCCCGACACCAAGGAAGGTCGGCGAGCCAAGAAAGACAACGAACGTCCGCGCCGCGAACGCGCATTTGCCGACAACGGCGAACGCCCAGTCTCCGATGCCGATAAAGACCGACGCACCGCCGACGCCGGTATGGCACGAATATACGTCAACGCCGGGAAAGCCCAGGGCTTCTATGCCGGCAACCTCATCACAATGATCAACCGCGGCACACGCGACCAACGTGTCGATGTAGGCCGTATCGACCTGCTCACCGATTACACACTCTTTGACGTAGCCGACAAGGATGCCGCCACCGTAGTCAAGGCGCTACGCGGTGCCGATTTCTTCGGGCAAGTGCTGTATAGCGAAGTGGCCGAAGCAGACAAAGATTACGCCGATGCCTCCAGGCGCAAGACCGCGCGCAAAAAACGCGACAGCCGCGACGACCGCGCCAAACGTGACCGCGAGTTCAATTCAAAAGGCCGTGAATTCAGGTCAAAGGACAAATACGCCAAGGACAATGACCTCAAGGCCAAAGGGCGCAAAGACAAGAAAGACCGCGAAGGCTCCTATGAAGGTGGATTAAAGAAGAAGCACAAGCGCAAATAGAAACCGACCGTCCTTATACCCCGGCCTACACTATCCGGTTCACAACATAGCTCGTAACTAAGAACATCTATCCTCATACATCTATCCTCTTAATAATATGCTGAGATACACCATCGCACTCATCATCGCCACTGCGACATTAGCCGTGCAAGCACGTACCGCCGCCGATTTCTTCGGCATGGCCGAGGCCGATGCCGCTTTCGATGCCATCAGCGCCACCACGCGTCTGGACATGCTCGACTACGCCCATTCGGGACTCACGACGCCCTCCAACAACCGCCAAGGCGGTGTGGCACGCATCATTTCCGTTTCCGATATGTCGATAAAGCTGACGCCGGCTACTTCGGTCGAAGCATCGCTCGATGTCCTCACGGCTGGCAAAGACACCGTCCTAATGGTCATCGAAACACTGCCGCTGCCACAAAAAGACAGCCGTATATCGTTCTATGACACGCAATGGCGTCCGCTGAAGAAAGCTCCGCTGGACACACCCAAGCTCTCCGACTGGATAGGCACAAAAGACAAGGCCACACTCGAACAAGCACAGCTGCAAATACCGTTTATGCTCTCCACCGCCGAGTACAATCACGATACACGCACGCTTACGCTTACAAGTTCAATGGACCGATACTTTGTCCCCGAAGACACCCCGGCGGTACTGGCACATCTTCATAAGTGCCTCGTGTTCAGACTTGACAACAAATTGCGCTTCACACGCACTACACCTCGGCCATGAACGCTTCCTGCGCACAAGACAGTGCCGACAGCCGTAACGCGCTGTCCCTGCTGCAGCTCAACACCTTGGTGCGCGAGGCAGTCAGCGACGCCGCCGGCATACACGATGTCTGGATTACAGCCGAAACTTCGGACGTGCGCCAATCCGGCCCTCATTGCTACCTACAATTGATACAGAAGGACGAGCAAGGAGCCACAGTGGCACGCATTTCGGCCAACATCTGGGGCAATGTATGGTCCTGCGTGTCGCGCAAATTTGCCGTGGCCACCGGAGCCACCCTCGGCTCGGGCATACGCATTATGCTACGCGGCTCGGTGTCATTCCATCCATACCACGGAATAGCACTGACCATCACCGACATAGATCCGTCATACACCATAGGCGATGCCGAACGACGTCTGCGCGAACTGCGCCAAAGGCTTACACAGGAAGGCCTTATCGGGCTCAATCAAAGCGTACCTTGGGGCGATATGCCGCAACGCATCGCCGTCATCAGCGCCCCCGGTGCCGCCGGATACGGCGACTTCAGCCACCAATTGTCGCACAACGAGGCGCATCTGCGCTTCAATACCGGGCTGTTCCCGGCCATTATGCAGGGCCAGAATACATCCACGACCGTCATCTCGGCGCTCAAAGATGTCATCGCCGAACGCACACGCTGGGATTGCGTGGTCATCATCCGCGGCGGCGGAAGCACCAGCGACCTCGACGCCTTCAACGACTACGCCCTTGCCGCTGCCGTGGCCCGCTGCCCGCTGCCCGTGATTGTCGGCATAGGACACGAACGCGACCACACCATACTCGACGAAGTGGCCAAAGTGAGCACCAAGACCCCTACGGCTGCCGCCGAATGGCTCATAGCCAAGGGCAAAAGCGCACTGCGACGCTTTGCAGATCTGGGTAACACTATGGCTCTGCTGGCTCAAAAAATCCTTGCCGACAACCGCACGCGCTACACCGAAGCGGCATACGCATTGCCCGCCACAGTCCAACGCGCGGCAGACGATGCCGGGCGCGCGCTGCGCAGCTATGCCACAGCTCTATATCGCGACGCCACCGACACTCTCTCGGATGCGGCCACTGCCCTTTTGCAGTCAACCTCCGCCATCGAACACGCCGTCACAGCCACCATCACGACACGGTGCAATGCCCTCAATGCCGCCGCCGCAACCATACCGCCGGCCATAAAAGCGCGACTGCTCATAGCCGACAATCTCTTGACATCCAAAGCGACACTGCTTGACGCCCTATCGCCCGAAAAAGTTCTGGCACGCGGATACTCGCTGACATACGGAGCTGACGGACACATTCTCACCGATGCCACAGCCTTAGCCGTCGGCGATACCATCACCACACGACTTGCCGGTGGATCGACAATACAATCACACGTAACCTCTAAAGACACCTCCAATGAATAACAACAACGAACCCAAGACATACGTCGAAGCAATCACCGAACTCGAAGGCATCATTGCTTCGCTGCAAGATCCGGACTGCGACATCGACACTATGGTCGCCAAGACTCGCCGCGGCGCCTTCCTGCTCAAGTATTGCCGCAGTCGCCTGACCACAGTCAGCCGTGAGCTGGACACCATCTTGGATGACATCCGTGAAACTCCCGAACAAGACTGAGCTATGTCAAAGAAGCACGCTGCATCCAATAAGACCAATGCCGCAAGGTTGCTTGATGCCGCCGGCATCAAATACACACTCGTCCCCTATCCCGTGGACGAAGATCATCTCGAAGCAACGCACGTGGCCGAGTGCCTCGGCGAGGACATACGCCGGGTATTCAAGACACTGGTGCTGCGAGGCGAACGTTGCGGCCTGTTTGTATGCGTCGTCCCGGGCGACGCCGAAGTAGACCTCAAAAAAGCCGCCCGCGCTATCGGCGACAAAAAGGTCGACCTAATACCTATGCGCGAATTGCTACCCCTCACCGGATACATCCGCGGAGGATGCTCGCCAATAGGCATGAAGAAGGTTCTACCCACGCTGATACACAACACAGTCAACGATTTCGACTCAGTATACGTGAGCGCCGGCGTCCGCGGGCTTCAGTTGTGTATCGCCCCTACCGACCTCGTATCCGCCTCTTCAGCCACCGTCACCGACCTCATCAAAGAATGATATGAACACCTTTGGCACAACATACACCCTGACATCCTTCGGCGAAAGCCATGGCCCGGCCATAGGCGGCGTCATCGACGGCATGCCCGCCGGAGTACACATCAACCTCGACAAACTGCAAGCAGCCCTAAATCGGCGACGTCCGGGACAATCGTCCCTAACCACGGCTCGCAGCGAACCCGATAAAGTACAAATCCTTTCGGGAATAATTGACGCGAACGTGTGCGCCGGGACTTCGGACACACCGGATTACATCACCCTCGGCACACCCATAGGATTTGTAATACCCAACACGTCACAACATTCGCACGACTACGAGGACCTGCGCAACGCCTACCGTCCCGGACATGCCGACTACGCCTATCAAGCCAAGTACGGCATACGCGACCACCGAGGCGGAGGTCGTGCCAGTGCTCGCGAGACAGCTGCACGTATCGTTGCCGGTGCCCTGGCCATGCAAGCCATGGCCGCCTACGGCATAGACATACGCGCCTACACTCGCGCCATCGGAGGCATAAGTGCCAATATCGACCCGATGACCTCAACTCCCTCATTGATAGAGTCAAATGCCGTACGATGCCCGGATGCAACGGCAGCCGCAGCTATGGAAGCAGCCATACTCGAAGCCAAAGGCCGTGGCGACACACTCGGCGGAATCATCGAATGTATCATCACCGGGATGCCGACAGGCGCAGGCGACCCCGTGGCCGGAAAACTACAAGCGTTACTGGCCCAAGCAATGATGAGCATACCCGCAGCCAAAGGCTTCGAATACGGAATGGGATTTGAGGGCGCGGCACGCCAAGGCTCTCAAGTCATAGACACCTGGATGCCGGCACCGGACGACCCGCGCGGCATAGCTGCCGCTGCCAACAATTCAGGCGGTATACAAGGCGGCATTTCCAACGGCGAGCCCATAATCTTTCGCGTGGCTTTCAAGCCGGTAGCCACACTGCTACGCCCGGTGCAAACCGTAGACACCAACCATCGTGCCGCAACCATCGAAGTGCACGGGCGACACGACCCCTGCGTAGTACCGCGTGCCATACCGGTCGTCGAAGCTATGGCCGCAATCACGGTGTTCGGTGCACTGCTGCGCAACCGCGCCGCACGCATTTGACACCCGAAACTTTTGACCCCAAAATAATCTTCAATAACGTAGAAGTCGTAGAAAAAATATACCTTTGCATCGCCGTACACCACGACATACAATCAGTAAAAACAACCAAATCTTACACTAAACCACTTATGAAAAAATTATTATTGACAGCACTCTGCGCCCTTCTCGGCGTATGCGCCTATGCGCAAAAAGGCTCCAACGCCATCGGCGGAAACATCCTTTACGACACACAAGCGACCCAGTCCATCGGCATCGGTATCAAGGCTCAGCACTTCTTCACCGACAGCTTCCGCGGCGAGGCTTCCTTCAACTACTTCTTCCAGAACGACGAAGTGTCAATGTTTGACTTCAACGCCAACCTTCACTATCTGGTAAACATCACCAACAACTTCCATCTTTATCCTCTGATAGGTCTCACTGTAGGACACTATATGTTTGATATTGACGGCATAGATAGCGAAACACGCGTGGGCGGCAACTTCGGTGGCGGAATTGAATACGACCTCACCTCCAACCTCACCATAGGTTTTGAAGGCAAATACCAACTGGTAAGCGACTTCGACCAAGGCGTCATCTCCGTAGGCCTCACCTACCGCTTCTAAAAAAGTCCATAACCGCATGTAACACGGCTATTTCGAAACACAACTCAATAGATTACCACTGCCACAAGTAGACAGGCAGTGGTAATCTCGTTTTTTCAGCCTTTTTCTAATTAAAACACCGGAGCAAAAATACATGCGTAAAAAGTTGGCGTATTCGGCGAAAAAACAGTAACTTTGCACTTCGGAAGCGTAGCAGCCTCCGGCAGCATCGGCATCGACACACCGTCAGAAGCCCGAAAACTGCATCAAACCAAGCAAAAAAAGATACACTAAATAATGGAAAACAAAGAATTTACCACCCCCGAAGCGTTGCAGGAAGCCCGCGAACAGGCCCGCGCACAACGCAACAAGAAAATCTTCATTTTCTCGTCTATTGCCATCTTAGTAGTCCTCGTAATTGCCGGAGCAGTGTACTTCCTGCACGCCAACGCAGTCAGCAAAGCCAACGATGCCATCGGTCTGGCCGACATCGAGACCAACGACAGCATCCGCAACGCAATGTATCAGAAGATTGCCGATGACGGTAGCACAGCCGCCAACGAACGCGCCCAGCTTATGGTCGCCATCCGCGCTTACAACGACTCCAACTACACCAAAGCCATTGAATACCTCGACAAGACCTCGGTAAGCAGCGAAATCATCGGTGCCGGCGTATACAGTCTCAAAGGCGACTGCTACGCCAACCTCAATAAGCTTGACGAAGCCGTCAGCGAATACGAAAACGCTGTAAACAAAGCCAACGGCAACCCCATGATTACGCCGTTCATCCTCATCAAGATGGCCAACGTATACGCTCAGCAGAAGAACTATGCCAAGGAATACGAATGCTACAACACCATCCGCACCGATTATCAGGCATACGTACAGCAGGCACGTATCAACATTGACAAATACGTAGAGCGCGCACGCATCCGCGCCGGAAAATAATATAGCGCCGAGCCTCCTGACGCAAATTCTCTATCCATAACCAATCGCGGACAGTGCTCCCTATCGTGGGAACGCTGTCCGTTGCATAATACGCAGGTTTCCAAAAAGCGTCAACACCTATGTCCGCAGCACAAGAGACAGAACATACCACCGACAGCGCCGCTCTCAACGCCGGCGACAGCCAAAACGCCAACGCTAACAACAGCAAAGACAATGCCTCCGGACTCAACAGCCTGGCGACACGTCCCATAGGCAAACTCCTATGGCAATACAGCGTACCCGCCGTGGCCGGAATGGTAGTCGTATCGCTATACAACGTCATCGACCGCATATTCATCGGTCGAGGCGTCGGACCGGACGCAATATCCGGACTGGCCATCACCTTCCCGCTGATGAACCTATCCACAGCCCTCGGCGTACTGGTGGGCGCAGGCGCGTCCGCTCGCGTGTCCATAATGCTTGGAGCCAAACGATTGCGCGAAGCGCAGACAATATTAGGCAACTCGCTGGTGCTGCTGCTGATTTTCGCCACAATATACATCACCGCCTTTGCCGTATTCCTGGATCCACTGCTACGCGCATTCGGAGCCAGCGAACACACGCTCCCCTACGCCCACGACTTTATGTCGGTGCTGCTTCCGGGTATGCTGCTGATGAATCTCAGCTTCTCGCTCAACAACATCCAACGCGCCTCCGGATACCCGCGTCGCGCAATGATGACAATGATACTCAGTGCCGTAGCCAACGCCATACTCGCGCCTATATTCATCTTCGGTCTCGACATGGGCATACGCGGTGCCGCACTGGCCACGGACTTGGCCATGGCCGGCACACTGATATTTGTACTCTGGCACTTCTTTGACCGGCGCAGCAATCTGCACTTCACTCGCGGCACCTACCGATTGCGCCGCACAGTGGTCATCAGTATCATTGGCATAGGCGCTGCGCCCTCGCTGGTGAATGCCGCCGCCTCGCTCATCAGCTTCCTGATAAACAACACAATGTACACCTATGGCGGCGACAACGCCGTAGGCGCCGCCGGCATATTCACCACCTACGCATCACTGATTACAATGATTATTATCGGCATCTGCCAAGGTATGCAACCCGTGGTCGGATACAATTACGGTGCGGGCAAACTCAATCGTCTACGCCGCGCCTATATGCTGACATTGGCAGCCGCCACAATACTCAGCATCCTCGGTTGGTGCGGAGCCTTCTTTATTCCCGGAACCATCGCCTCAATATTCACCACAGACGCAGACCTGATCAACGCCACCTCGCACGGACTCAGCCTTGCCCTTTTGGCCTTTATGTTCGTGGGATTTCAGATAGTATCAACTAACTTTTTCCAAAGCATCGGCTGCGTCGGCAAGTCCATATTTTTGGGGCTGTCACGCCAAGTTCTCTTCCTTATCCCGCTGCTGCTGATTATGCCCGGAATATGGAAGTTGGACGGCGTATGGCTCTCATTCCCCATCGCCGACATCTTTGCCACCGCCGTCACCGTCGTACTGATAATCATAGAATTCAGACGATTACGCAATATGACACCCGGCGGAGCCGTGGCATAAACGATGCATTCGCACAACGACAAAACAAGCAGAGCACAATATGACCTTTGAACAATTAGACCTCAGCGATGAAGTTCTTGACGCACTCTACGACATGAACTTCGAGGAATGTACACCCATACAAGAGCAATCCATACCCTACATACTGCAAGGGCGCGACCTCATAGCCATAGCACAAACCGGCACAGGCAAAACCGCTGCATACCTCCTGCCCATCATCAGCCGCCTATACACCGACGGAGCGCCCACCGATGCCATCAACTGCATTGTCATGGCCCCCACACGCGAACTGGCACAGCAAATCGACCGACAGATGGAAGGCATGGCTTACTACCTACCGGTCAGCTCCATAGCCGTTTATGGCGGAACAGACGGACCGACATTTGCCCGTCAGCAAAACAGTATGCGCGCCGGCGCCGATGTCGTCATCGCCACCCCCGGACGCCTGCTTGCGCACATGCAAATGGGATCCATAGACCTGAGCCGCGTGTCATTCTTCGTACTCGACGAAGCCGACCGAATGCTTGATATGGGATTTTACGATGACATCATGCAGATTGTCCGCTGCCTGCCCAAGGAGCGCCAAACCCTGATGTTCAGCGCCACAATGCCGCCCAAAATCAAAAAACTCGCCGAAGAAATTCTCCATAACCCCGCCGAGGTCAAAATAGCCGTATCGCGTCCCGCCGACGGCATTGACCAAAGCGCATACATCTGCCACGAGCGCCAAAAAACACCCATACTTTTGGACCTATTGCGTAAAGACGGGGGCGCCAAGCGTGTCATCATCTTCGCATCCTCCAAGCTCAAAGTCAAGGACCTCACGCGCCAGCTACGACAGGCACATCTCAATGTAGCACAAATACATAGCGACCTCGACCAGAAAGAGCGCGATGAAGTTATGCTCGGATTCCGCGCAGGGAAAATAGACATCCTCGTGGCCACAGACATCGTGGCTCGCGGCATCGACATCGATGACATAACAATGGTCATCAACTATGACGTACCCTACGAAGCCGAAGACTATGTCCACCGCATCGGCCGCACCGCACGCGCCGGCAGCCAAGGACGCGCCATCACTATGGTCAGCACCATGGACCAATTCCGTTTCGGCCAAATAGAGAAATTCCTCGATAAGCCCGTACGCAAAGAGCCCGTAGCTCCCGAGTATGGCGAAGCACCCGAGTACCACCCCGAACGTCGCATAGACCAACGCCACGGCTCAAACGGCCGAGGCAAAGGTGGCGACCGAAGCAAAGGCAAACCACGCAACACCAAGCCGGCGAGACACAACGACAAGCCGATTGAAAGCAAAAACAACACCAACAATAGCAACAACGCAAAGAAGCGCAACAAGAAGCCCTTCAGGCGCAATAACAGTAAAAAAAGTCAGCCCAAGAACGAGAGGAACGAAGGCCACGACTAAAGTCTGAATGGACACGACAGCATTTCTATCAACCGCCCAATCAACCGCCCAAAACGGCCCGAAAAGCCCGACAAAACACTAAAACTAAAACATTGCCGTTTTAGTCTGCGTAAAAAGTTGGCGGTTTGGAAGTTTTTGTCTAACTTTGCAAAGTTTTTCCCACCCGACTTAAAAGACAATGGGTACTCTCGCCGAATACAAGCTACCGCTAAGGTCTTTAGTGATAGGCACACACAAATTCAGCTTCCGTCTGACAAAGGAATTCTTTGAGCAGATGGAAAGCGCGGATGTGCGTGACGGCGACATCCTTGCCGAAGTCACCGTGGGATACAACGGCGAAGTCTACGAGATAGACATGCACTGCACCGGAGAGGTTACCATAGCCTGCGACCGCTGTCTGGACGATATGCAAGAGAGTATTGACGCCGACTACCACACCGCAGCCAAGTATGGCGACCGCTACAACGATGAAGACGAGGCCCTGATTGAGATGCCGCGCAGCGACAGCGATTTGGACATCGCGCACATGCTTTATGACACGGTAATGCTGGACATCCCCATACAGCACATACACGCCGAGGGACAGTGCAATAGCGATATGAGCGATATTCTCAGCCGACACCGCGTAATTGATATGCAAGAGAGCGCGGAGCAAGGCCACGAAAACGCCGAAGACGCCGAGACGCCCAACGACCCTCGATGGGACGCACTCAAAAACTTCAAAACGCAAGACTAACCCGAACAGGCGCAAGCCTACGGGACAATATACAACAATACACATCCACACAAAAACAATCAAAGCACATAAAATAAAATGGCACATCCTAAACGCAAACAATCCAAGACTCGCACAGCCAAACGTCGTACACACGACAAGGCTATCGAACCCACATTGGCACTCTGCCCCAACTGCGGTGCATGGCACGTATACCATACCGTATGCGAATGCGGCTACTACCGCGGCCAGCAAGCCATCGCTAAGGAAGAGGTAGTCGGCTAATTCAGGACAAGCATTCCAAGCCGTCCGCCACAGCCCGACAATACAACTTCCAGCCATGGCAATGGCTACGCAAGACGCCCTCGACACAGATAAACAACATGTCCGGGAAAGGGCAATCACACTGCCACAGCATCGGCGAGACAAACGACGCGCCGATGCCGTGGAAGCGTAGTCTATAGACTAAATACAAGCCACACACTCTATTACAACACTCCTATGTTTAACGCACGCATTTCAGCCCTGGCATCATACGTCCCGGACGACATCCTCGACAACGAAATGTTGTCCAAGATGGTCGACACCAACGACGAATGGATCACCACACGTGTAGGCATCAAAGAGCGCCGTATACTACATAAAGACGGCGCCGGGTCATCGTATATGGGCATCAAGGCCGTCAACAAGCTTCTGTCCGAGAACCCCTCGGTCAAGGCCGAAGACATCGAGCTGCTCATCTGCGCCACCTCCAATCCCGACTATCGATTCCCCTCGACAGCGTCCATCATCGCATATCACACCGGGCTTACCGGCGCATACGCCTACGACATTCAGGCCGCGTGTGCCGGATTTATAGTGGCATTGCAAGACGCCACAGCGTACATACGCTCCGGTATTTACAAAAACATACTGGTAGTCTGCACCGAGAAAATGTCCTCGATGATAGACTACACCGACCGTTCGACCTGCGCACTCTTCGGTGACGGCGCAGCCGCCGTCCTGGTTCAGCCGACCGAAGAGCCCGACACAGGTGTTATTGACGGCCTGTTCCACGTAGACGGCAGCGGCCTCGAGCACCTCGTGATGCTCGGCGGCGGTTCGGCACATCCCACCACTCAAGAAACGCTGGACAAGAAATGGCACTTCCTATTCCAAGACGGACGCCATGTATACAAAAACGCCGTAACCGATATGCTCACCTCCACCCAGGACATCATGAAGCGCAACAACCTCGGCGTAGACGACATTGACTACGTTGTACCACATCAGGCCAACCTTCGCATCATTGAAGCCGTGGCTCAACGTGCCGGCATACCTATGGACAAAGTATTGGTCAACATCCAATACCGCGGCAACACTTCCGCCGCCTCCATACCCATATGCCTGGACGAGTACAAGCATAAGCTCAAAAAGGGAGACAAAATCATCCTGACAGCCTTTGGCGCCGGGTTTACCTGGGGCGCGATGTACCTCGTCTGGGATATGTAACACTCGGCAGCGCGGCATTCCGTTCCGCACGCCCGCATACGGCAGCGGAGCAGTCCACGCCACGCAGCCAAAGCATTGATAGCACCTTCGAGGTGCTATCAATGTTATATATAGACAATCACGGGGCATCCGCCTCGGCACACACCGCCACACCTTCAAAGCCCAAAGCAATGGAACATAAGCATAAATCCGGATTTGTAAACATCGTCGGCAACCCTAATGTAGGCAAATCAACACTCATGAACGACCTTGTAGGTGAACGTATATCCATCATCACCTCCAAGGCACAGACCACGCGCCATCGCATCATGGGCATCGTCAACGCTCCCGATTATCAAATAGTATTCTCGGACACTCCCGGCGTGCTCAAGCCCAAGTACAAGTTGCAAGAATCTATGCTCGAGTTCAGCGAGGGCGCACTCACCGATGCAGACATACTGCTATACGTCACCGATGTGATTGAAGATCCGACAAAAAATGCCGACTTCGTGGCGCGCGTGGCCGCCGAAAGCATCCCCGTGCTGCTGGTCATCAACAAGATAGACCTTCTACCAGGTCAAGACAAACTCAACGAAATATTCGACCGCTGGCACAAGATACTGCCCAAGGCCGAAATATTTCCCACGTCCGCCAAAGAGCATTTCAACGTCACCAATCTGATGAAACGTATCGTCGAGCTGCTGCCCGAAGGCGAACCCTATTTCGGCAAAGACGCCCTCACCGACAAGCCGGCACGCTTTTTCGTCACCGAAATCATCCGCGAAAAAATCCTGCTGGACTACGACAAGGAAGTGCCCTATAGCACCGAAGTCATCGTTGAGAAATTTGACGAAAAAGACACTTCGATACACATCATGGCCGTGGTATATGTCGAGCGAGACAGCCAAAAAGGCATCATCATCGGCCGCGGCGGAGCCATGCTCAAAAAAGTCGGGACACAGGCGCGCAAAGACATCGAAGCATTCTTCGGCAAGCGCGTATTCCTCGAAATATTTGTCAAAGTAGAGCCCAATTGGCGCAACCGCGAAAACAAGCTGCGCCAGTTCGGATACATCGAATGACCACACCCGAGACCATCCACATCCACCATCACCCACGACTAACACCAAGACACCATTATGGGAAAACTCGTAGCCATCGTCGGACGCCCCAATGTAGGCAAGTCCACGCTCTTCAACCGCCTTACCCAAACACGTACGGCCATCACCGACCCCACAGCCGGGACCACGCGCGACCGACAATACGGCAAAGTCGACTGGAACGGCATTGAATTCTCCATAGTCGATACCGGCGGATGGGTGGTCAACAGCGAAGACATCTTCGAAAGCGAGATCAACAAACAAGTCGAATTGGCCATTGAGCAAGCCGACGTCATACTTTTTGTAGTGGATTCGATGAACGGCGTCACCGACCTCGACGACCACGTCGCAGCCATCCTTCGCCGCAGCCGCAAACCGGTGATTTTGGTGGCCAATAAGGTGGATTCCAACGAATGGCAGTACAACGTGCCCGAATTCTATTCACTGGGATTGGGCGATCCCTACGGCATCAGCGCCGTCAACGGCTACGGCACGGGCGACCTACTGGACCAAGTAGTGGCCAAACTCCCCGAGCAAAACGATGAAGACGCAGAAGCCCTGGCCGACATTCCCAAATTTGCCATCGTCGGGCGTCCCAATGCCGGCAAATCGTCGCTTATCAACGCATTTATCGGCGAGGACCGACACATCGTCACCGACATCGCCGGGACGACACGTGACTCAATATACACACGCTATGACAAATTCGGCTTCGACTTCTATCTGGTAGACACCGCCGGAATACGCAAAAAGAACAAAGTCAACGAAGACATCGAATACTACTCGGTCATCCGCAGTATACGCGCCATCGAGGCCTCGGACGTCTGCATACTTATGATTGACGCCACACGAGGTATCGAAGCCCAAGACGCGAACATATTTTCGCTGATACAACGCAACCGCAAAGGGCTTGTAGTGGTTGTCAACAAATGGGACCTGGTACAAGACAAGAGTCAGGCGGCAATCGCAACCTTCGAAGCGGCCATACGTAATCGTTTTGCTCCGTTCACCGATTTCCCCATCATCTTTGGCTCGGCGCTGACCAAACAGCGCATTTTCAAAGTCATCGAGACCGCAGTGGAAGTCTACAAAAACCGCAAGCGCACCGTGCCCACCTCGCAGCTTAATACATATATGCTCGAAGCCATCGCCGCATATCCCCCGCCATCCAACAAAGGCAAATTCGTTAAAATAAAATACATCACCCAGTTACGCGGCGCCATCATCCCGACATTTATATTCTTCTGCAATTTGCCCCAGTGGGTCAAAGACCCATATCGCCGCTATCTGGAGAACAAAATCCGCGAACGCTGGGAATTTCACGGCACACCCATCGCCATATTTATGCGCGAAAAATAACGTCCCGTACGGCCGAGCCGATGAGGACGTACGACCGAGCAGACGCAGATGAGAGCCGGACAGGACTAACCGAAAAGCAATTTTATAGAAAATCGCTCGGAAAATTGTAACTTTGCACTATATTTACGCCGCAAGGCGGTAGAATATCGTTGCACACCAGTTTTATATAGAAAAAGACAGCAATGAAAGTAGCTATTGTCGGCGCCAGCGGCGCTGTAGGGCAGGAATTCCTGCGTGTTCTCGACCAGCAGAATTTTCCCATAGAGGAATTGAAGCTTTTTGGCTCGACGCGTAGCGCCGGCAGTTCTATCGTTTTCCGCGGCAAGAACCACACCATACAGCTACTCAGAGACGAACCCGAAGATTTTGCCTGCATAGACGTAGCTTTCGTCAGCGCCGGAGCCGGAGTGTCACGTCAGTATGCCAAGACCATCACCGCACGCGGTGCCCTAATGATAGACAATTCGAGCGCCTTCCGCATGGACGCCTATGTCCCTCTGGTAGTCCCCGAAGTCAACGGCACAGATGCCTTTGACACGCCACGTAACATCATCGCCAATCCCAATTGCACGACAATCCAGATGGTGGTTGCACTCAACCCCATCAATGCACTGTCGCCCATCGAATCGGTACACGTCTCCACCTACCAGGCCGCCAGCGGCGCCGGAGCTTCGGCTATGGCCGAACTCGAACATCAGCACCGTCAGATAGCCGATGGCGAAGAACCCACAGTCGAGAAATTTGCCTACCAGCTGGCCGACAACGTCATACCACATATTGACGTATTCACCGACAACGGATACACTCGCGAGGAAATGAAAATGCACCTCGAAACCAAGAAAATAATGCACGCGCCGGACTTGCAAGTCAGTGCCACTTGCGTACGCGTTCCGGTGATGCGCGCACATTCGGAAGCTATATGGGTGCAGACACAGCGCGCCATCTCGGTCGATGAGGCGCGCGAAGCCTTTGCCAATGCTCCGGGAGTGTCTTTGATGGACAATCCGGCAACGCTCGAATATCCCATGCCGTTGCATCTGGCCGGCACCGATGACGTATATGTAGGACGCATACGCCGTGATCTCGCCAACCAACGCGGACTGTCATTCTGGTGCGTAGCCGACCAAATCAAGAAAGGCGCAGCACTCAATGCCGTCCAAATTGCGCAGTACCTTATGGCGCACAATCGACTGCCGCGCTAAGGGCTCTGAAACCCACACCGTGCACTCAGTCTCAAGCACATAAGACAATACGCGCACATTTCACCCTTCACTATCATTTCGAAAAACAATATCACTACCTAACCTAATATGCCTCCCCACCTTGCGCTGCTTGACGTGCCCCCTTTGGTGACACAACCCGTACCAATATTCTTCATCGTTCTGGTGATAATATTGACAGCGCCGCTTTTGCTCAACAAGCTCAAGATTCCGCATATTATAGGTATGATTGTTGCCGGTGTCGTTATAGGCCCGCACGGACTCAATGTGCTTGCCTCGGACGAATCCTTTGCCATCTTCGGGCAGGTCGGGCTGCTTTACCTTATGTTTCTGGCCGGTCTCGAAATCGACATGTTCCATCTGCGGCTCAACCTGCGGAGAGGCCTGTTTTTCGGCATAATGACACTGCTGATACCGCTGGGTTTGGGCGTAGTCACCAGCTACTATATACTCGACCTCGACCTGCTCACGAGTATGCTCTTGGGTGCTGTGTACGCCTCGCACACGCTCATCTCCTACCCCGTGGCCGCACGTTTGGGCATCACCAAAGCCCCGGCGGTAATCATCGCTGTCGTAGGCACAATCATAGCCGTTGTAGGGGCGTTGCTCGTCATTGCCGGCACTGTCAGCGTGACACGCAGCGGCGAATTCAGTTGGTCGGAGATGCTCGCCCTACTCGGGCGTATAGTTGTGTACTGCTTATGCGTTTTATACGCCTATCCGCGCATCACCCGATACTTTTTCAAACGCAACGCTGACAAGGTTCTACAATACGTTTTTGTAATGGCCATGGTGTTCCTGTCGGCATGGCTGGCCCAACTCATAGGCCTTGAAGCCATCCTCGGAGCATTCTTTGCCGGATTGGTGCTCAACCGATATATCCCGGCAGCATCGCCGCTTATGGGCAGTATCGAATTCGTAGGCAACGCGCTATTCATTCCCTATTTCCTGATAAGCGTGGGCATGCAGATCAACCTAAGCGTCATTTTCGAACGCGACACGCTCTTCATAGCCTCGCTAATGATAGCCGTTGCCCTGATATCCAAATGGCTTCCGGCATACTTGTGCCAAAAGCTCTCGAGCCTTGACAAGCACAGCCGCGGCGTCATTTACGGCCTCACCTCGGCACACACCGCCGTAGCCTTAGCCGTGGTGACCTTGGGCAAGATTTTGGGGATGCTGGACGAACGAATACTCAACAGCACGGTACTTGTCATACTCGTCACCTGCGCCGTAGCGCCCATAGTCACAGCCGTTTCCGCACCACGACTGCGAATATTGATGCTCAAAAGAGAGGAAGAAACCGGAGCCGAAAGCACCGCCACAGGCCACCGTGTACGCCTCAACAATACCCTTATAGCCGTACCCAACCCACAACTGGCCACGTCTCTCGTAGATATGGCTGTGCTGATGCGCAACGACCGAGGCAAGCACAATTTCTATGCCCTACACGTGCGCAACGACAACAGCCCGGCTGCACGCGCACTGTCGCAAAAGACGCTCAAGGTGGCACGACATACGGCCGCAGCAGCCTCCGTGACACTTGAAGCCATTGACCGATACGACCTCAACACCGTCACAGGTGTGCTCAACACCATCGAAGAGCGAGACATCACCGAGATCATTCTCGGCTTACACCGCCGCAGTGCTGTATTAGACAGCATTTACGGCAACAAGGTGGATACGCTGCTACGGTCTACCAACCGTATGGTCATCATAACACGCATGTTTATCCCGGTATATACGGTCACTCGTATCATCGTATACGCGCCGCCGCGTGCGCAATACGAGACCGGATTCAGCCGCTGGGTACGCGCCGTAGCACGCCTGACGCGCCAAATCGGATGTCGCGTCATTTTCTGCTGCCCCGATGAGATACAACCGCACATACGCGGCGTGATATACCAGGAAAACTACGGCATACGCTGCGAATTCCGCCAAGCCGAAGACTGGGACGACTTTATTCTGTTTTCAAGCAAGATATTAAATGATGACCTATTGGTGGTAATCGGCGCTCGAGTCAATTCGGTATCGTACAACCAGGATATAGCCGGGATGCCGACCTTCCTGCAACGCAACTTTGCCACGACAAATATCGCGGTAATCTATCCCGAGCAATTCGGGACGACCGTTCCTTCCACAACTTTCGTCGATCCTATGGCCAGCGATATCACTACTGCGCCCTCGCCATTGTGGCGACGTCTGCGTGCGCTACTGCATCCTCGCCATTCCTAAAACGCCCTACAACACGACATAGAAGCGGGATAAGGCTTTCGGCCTTACCCCGCTTCTATTATACGAAGTATTATTTCAACATTATATAGACCGGCATTACAACACTATGCGTTGCGATTTTACTTGCGAGCCCATAAAAGTGGACGCTATCTTATCAAAGCGCTCGGGCAAATCAGTAGTCAGATATGTGACACGGTTTGACGCATCTTGTTCGCCGGGGCACAATCGCACATCCATTTCAGGATGCCGGTGCAAATAGTCGATGAGCGATGGCGCCACTATGCGCCCTTGCGTAAGGATGCGTATATGTTCGGGAAGATGACGACGAATGACCGGGACTAATAGCGGATAATGCGTACAGCCAAGTATCAGCGTATCTATCTTCTCGTCTTCGGACATAACGGCTTCGAGGTCTTTGCGAACAAAATAGTCTGTCCCGGGGTTGTCTAACTGCCCGTTTTCGACCAACGGCACCCACATGGGGCATGCGTGCGAGGTCAATCGGTAGCCGGGGCACATCTTGGCTATTTCGATGTCGTAGCTATGCGATGCTATGGTACCGGGTGTTGCTACAATGCCTATATGCCCATTGGTATCTATACCGGCAAGATGTTCGACCGTGGGGCGTATCACGCCCAAGACTCGGCGCGTAGGATCTTCACTTCCCGGCAAATAGCGTTGCTGTATAGTACGCAAAGCCTTGGCACTTGCCGTATTGCATGCAAGTACAACCAGTGGGCATCCGTGTTCCCAAAGATAGCGCGTGGCCTGCAGCGTAAAGTCATATACCAAGTCAAACGACCGTGTTCCGTAGGGCGCACGTGCGTTGTCGCCCAGATACATAAAGCGATATTGCGGCATGGCTTCCGCCAAGTCGCGCAACACGCTCAAGCCACCATAGCCCGAGTCAAAAACGCCTATCGAAGGCTGTATCATTGTATGTGTCGTCTTGTTGTCAGTCTGTCGTATCGTCAGTCGTAGTTAGCTGTATCGTCAGCAGCCCAGACGCTTGCGGATAGCTGCAGATTGTTCTTCGAAGCCCGGCTTATCAAGCAATGCAAACATATTGCGCTTGTAGTCTTCGACACCGGGCTGATTGAAGGGATTAACTCCGAGAATATATCCCGAAATACCGCACGCCTTCTCAAAGAAGTACAGCAACTGGCCGATGTAATACTCGTTGACAGCAGGAAGAGTGATGCAGATATTGGGCACACCGCCATCGACGTGCGCAAGGCGCGTGCCGGCTTCGGCCATTTTATTCACCCGGTCGATATGCAGGTCCGCGATGTAGTTGAGGCCGTCAAGATCAGCTTGTTCGCGAGGTATAGTTAGGCTGCGCTGTACCTTCTCTACGGATATAACGGTCTCGAAGATTGTGCGTTCGCCATCCTGTATCCATTGTCCCATCGAATGGAGGTCGGTGGTATTGTCTACCGAAGCGGGGAATATGCCGCGGTGTTGCTTGCCTTCACTCTCGCCGAACAGCTGTTTCCACCATTCGGCCAGATAGTGCAAGCGCGGGTCATAGTTGACCAATATCTCGATTTTCTTGCCGGCACGGTATAGGGCGTTACGTGTAGCGGCATACGTGCCGGCAATATTGGTTGCGTTGATGTTGATTGTATTCTTTTGCATCTTGCGAGCGCCTTCGATAAGATTGCGGATGTCGTGTCCGGCTACGGCTATGGGTAGCAATCCCACAGGAGTAAGCACCGAGAAACGGCCGCCTACACTGTCTTCGATGACGTATGTCTTATAGCCTTCCTGAGTGGCGAGTTGGCGCAATGCACCGCGTTTGGCATCGGTGATGGCAATGATGCGACGCGAAGCGTCTTCGTGTCCTACAGCCTTTTCCAATTGTTCGCGCAGCAGGCGGAAGGCTATGGCAGGCTCGGTGGTAGTACCACTCTTGGATATTACGATGATGCCGAAACGACGGTTACGCAGATACTGCTGCAGCTCGTACAAATAGTCTTCGGAGATATTGTTCCCGGCAAAAACCACCTCGGTGGAGTTTTCGCCCGGCTGAGGGAATGCCGGCGAAAGAGCGTGGATGACGGCTTTGGCACCCAAGTAGCTGCCGCCGATGCCGATACATACCACTGTATCACAGCGTTCGCGCATATCCTGCGCAGTGGCCATGATATCGTCTATGAGTTCCTCGGGGGTGCGTGTCGGCAGATCCACCCATCCGATAAAGTCGTTGCCGGCACCGGTGCCGTTGTGCAGGTGCGACAATGCCATAGCCACTTCGGGCTGCAAAGCGGCCACCTCGGCGGCACTGACAGCCATGCCGACATTGGTTGTGTCTATCTTGATTTCCTTCATAGTGTATCTCGGTTTTGTTGTAAGTATGATTTGTCTATGTGCTTCGGATTGGTTGTCCAAGAGCGCTGATAAATGCGCTTCAGACAAAAGTTTGGCTCATCTTGGCCAAGGCCTTGGCCGGGTTGATGCGTCTATATAATATATCATAAACTGCATCCAAGATGGGCATAGGTACATGTAGTTCCTTATTGATGTCGTGGATGCACAGCGTGCCGTAGTATCCTTCGGCGGTCTGTTCCATTTCCATCTTGGCGGCTGCCACCGAATAGCCGCGTCCTATCATCGCGCCGAAGTTGTGGTTGCGCGAGAAACGCGAATATGCAGTCACCAGCAAGTCGCCCAGGTATACCGAATCCGTAATACGACGCGGATGAGGTGCGGCAGCATCCAAAAAGCGTTCCATCTCGCGTATGGCGTTGGACACCAGCATTGCCAAAAGGTTGTCGCCCATCTTGATACCGTGGATAATTCCGGCGGCTATGGCGTAAATGTTTTTAAGCACTGCGGCATATTGTATGCCGTTGATATCCGTGGATGTTATCGTCTTGACTTTCTTGGATTCCAGGCATTTGGCAAATGTCTTGGCATTAGCTTCGGATGGGCTGCCGATTGTCAGGAAACACGAGTGATCAAGTGCCACCTCCTCGGCATGACACGGGCCGGAAATCACAAGAATTTGGTTGCGACCGCAGCCGAAATGATCGGCCATATAGTCCGTAATCAAGACATTGTCATCAGGTACAATGCCCTTGACTGCGGACACTATAGATTTGTCGCTTAAATCGACGGTGATTTTGTCTGTATGTGCTTTGAAATATGGCGACGGCATCGCCAGCAGAAGTGTGTCGCACCGACGGCACATCTCATTGATGTCACTGGAGAAGTATATGCGGTTGACGTCAAAGAGGACATCACTTAAATATGCGGGATTGCGTCCCTCGCTTATGAATTGTTCGATACGGTCGTCACGGCGCATATACCAATGTATGGTTTCACAGTCTTGTAGCAGTAATTTGGCCAACGCCGTTGCCCAACTACCGCCACCCATGACGCATATATTGCCTGGAAAAGCCATAGTAAATTGTATCGAGAGAGGTTGGTTAATTATTTCTTTATCTATAATCACCCGGCACGGGCACATATCGACAGCCGCTATACGCGGCTGTTCGGCAACAGATTACTGCGCAGCGGCAGCAATCCAAACACCGACCGTGTCTACGCTCACCGGCTTGAGACCCAACTTATGTTTCTTGTTGAGTCCGCACAATTCCTGCTGGAGTTTGGCGGCGGTTGCGGCGGCAAGGTCGGCCACGGTATTGATGCCGGCTTTGTTCATTAGGGGCACCCATGCGGCAACTTCGTCCGAGCCGAGTGCTTCGGCAAATCGCTCGGGGGCATCGCGCTTGACGACCTTCTCGGGACGCATCTGCGGGAAGAAGAGTACTTCCTGTATAGTAGTCTGTCCGGTCATCAGCATTACAAGGCGGTCCATACCTATACCCATACCGGATGTAGGAGGCATTCCGTACTCGAGAGCGCGGATAAAGTCTTTATCGATAATCATAGCCTCATCGTCACCCTTCTCGCTCAGACGCATCTGCTCGACAAAGCGTTCGTACTGATCAATGGGGTCGTTGAGTTCGGAGTAAGCGTTGGCCAATTCCTTGCCATTGACCATAAGCTCAAAGCGTTCGGTCAACTCGGGGTTATTGCGATGACGCTTGGTGAGCGGCGACATCTCTATGGGATAGTCGGTGATAAAGGTAGGCTGTATGTAGCATCCCTCGCATTTTTCGCCGAAGATTTCGTCTATAAGTTTGCCCTTGCCCATGGACTCGTCTACTTCGATGCCGAGATCTTTGCATACCTTGCGGAGTGCGGCCTCGTCCATTCCGGTGATGTCCACACCCGTATGGTCCTTGATGGCCTGCGTCATGGTTACACGTGGGAAAGGAGCTTTGAAGCTTATGACATTATCGCCTACACGCACCTCGTCCGTGCCGTTGACGTCACGGCAGATGCGCTCAAGCATGTGCTCGGTGAAGGTCATCATCCAATTGTAGTCCTTGTATGCTACATATATCTCCATGCATGTAAACTCGGGGTTGTGCGTACGATCCATGCCTTCGTTGCGGAAGTTCTTGGAGAATTCGTACACGCCGTCAAAGCCTCCAACGATAAGGCGTTTGAGATACAGCTCATCGGCAATACGCAGATATAGCGGAATATCCAGTGCATTGTGATGCGTCACAAATGGACGTGCAGCGGCGCCACCGGGGATGCTTTGCAGTATCGGGGTCTCAACCTCCATGTATCCGTGCTCATTAAAGTAGTTACGCATGGAGTTGTATACACCTGTACGCTTGATGAAGATTTCCTTGACACCATCGTTGACGATAAGGTCGACATAACGACGACGATAGCGCAGTTCGGGATCGTCAAAGCTGTCGTAAGTCTTGCCGTCCTTCACCTTAACGATAGGCAACGGACGCAACGACTTGCTCAGAAGAGTCATCTCCCGGGCATGTACAGTGATTTCGCCTGTCTGAGTACGAAATACGAAGCCCTTGAAGCCTACGATGTCGCCGATGTCGAGCAATTTCTTGAACACGACATTGTACATATCCTTGTTTTCGCCCGGACAAATTTCGTCACGTGCGACATACACTTGGATGCGACCAACGCTGTCCTGCAGTTCAACAAACGAGGCTTTGCCCATAATGCGGCGGCTCATAATACGCCCGGCGATACACACCTGTAGCTGTTCGGCGGCATCGTCTTTAAAATTGGCACGAATGTCTGCCGAGGTGGCATCTACGGGATAAAGGGCTGCCGGATAAGGTTCTATACCCATTTGCCGCAGCGTTGCCAGCGAATTGCGGCGTATCGCTTCTTGTTCGCTAAGTTCGAGGGGATTCATATGTTGTTGCTGTATTTTGTTTCATGTATATGCTGTCGCGACCGACTTTATCGCCAAGACGAAGTCGCGCTTTAGGCGTCATTCGGCTGCATCATTGCCGTTGGGCAATATTCAAGGGCAAAGTTAAGCAAATTTCCCCGGAGTGCCAAATTGCAATTACGTCTCTCACTTGTGGCCACGGAATTCGGGCGTATTTCGAGCGGATACCGTGCATCTGCTTACTGCTTATTCGCAAGCGCGGACAACGATACGCCAAGGCGACAGAGACATGCTCCGATACGATGAAACGCACATATTCAATGTAAATTTAGGAGTTATGAAACATTTTGTAAACACTATAATCCGTCCTTTGTATGAAAAAAGAAGGAACGGCCTCACAGCAATGGAGGAAGGCCGACGGCAGCGGAGACGCCACCACCTTCGTCCTTTCAAGACATCACTCACCTACATAGTATGGATATAGTATTTCTTTGTATCATCGTATTTCTGCTGTTATTGGCAGTATTCGATCTTTCGGTAGGCGTCAGCAACGACGCAGTCAACTTTCTCAACTCTGCCATAGGTTCAAAAGCTGCTCCGCTAAAGCGCATTATCCTCGTTGCAGCCACGGGCGTATTTCTCGGAGCTGCAATGTCAAACGGCATGATGGATGTCGCAAGACACGGTATTTTCCGCCCCGAATTTTTCTCCTTTTATGATTTGATATGCATATTCATGGCTGTAATGTGCATCGATATCGTATTGTTGGACATTTTCAATACGCTGGGTATGCCCACGTCCACCACGGTTTCGCTGGTTTTCGAACTTCTGGGCGCCACCTTCGTGGTCGCATTGTTCAAGACTCACAGCGACTGCGCCGGGATGAGCGTCGTAGACTTGCTCAACACAGAGAAGGCTCTTACCATCATTCTCGGTATATTCCTCTCGGTAGCGATAGCTTTCTTCTTCGGTACGGTGATACAATTCCTGACCCGAATGGTCTTCACCTTCCACTTCGGCAGCCACCTCAAATGGACCATAGGCATCTTCGGCGGCCTATGCTGCACAGCTATCATATACTTTCTTGTCATCAAAGGCATCAAAGACCTGTCCTTCATGACACCACAAGTCAAGGACTGGATACACTCCAACACCGGCATTTTGATGGTATACTGCTTTGTCGGATTCTCGATACTGATGCAGTTGCTTTACTGGCTCAAAGTCAATGTCTTCAAAGTCGTGGTACTTCTGGGCACTTTTGCACTGGCTATGGCCTTTGCCGGCAATGACTTGGTCAACTTCATCGGCGTACCGCTCACCGCCTTGGCATCCTTCCAAGACTTTACGGCATCGGGAGCCACAGATGCGCACGCTTATATGATGGGCGTTCTCAACGGCCCGGCCAATACACCGATATACTTCTTGATAGGCGCGGGTGCAATAATGGTCTTCACTTTGGCCACATCCAAGAAGGCTCGCAATGTCACCAAAACCCAAAACGGACTTGGAAGTCAGAACAACACCGGCGATGAAATGTTCGGTTCGTCGCGCATAGGACGCCGTCTTGTGCGGTGGACTCTGTCCGGCATCACCTGGGTAAGCAGCCACACTCCGCTGCGAGTACGTCGCTGGGTGGATAAGCGTTTCAGCATGGAAGGCGTCACCATGGAGCAAGGACAATCCTTTGACCTTGTGCGCGGCGCCATCAATCTGGTAGTGGCCGGAGCCCTCATAGCCTTGGGCACCTCCCTCAAGTTGCCTCTGTCCACAACTTTCGTCACCTTTATGGTAGCCATGGGTACCAGCCTCGCCGACCGCGCATGGGGTCGCGAGAGCGCCGTATTCCGCGTAACAGGCGTTATCAGCGTCGTTGGCGGATGGTTTATCACCGCCGGCGTGGCATTCATAGGCGCCGGACTGGTGGCTGCATTCATCTACTGGGGCGGACTGTGGACCATCCCCGTAGTCGCCGCCATTGCCGTAGCTCTGCTTATACACAGCAACCGCCGTTACCGCCAACGCAAAGCCGAAGACGGCGGCGATGCCTTGTTCCAGACCATCCTCAGCACCGAGGACGCAGAAGAACGCTGGCCGCTGTTATTGACCTACATCTCTGAGCGTCAGGGCGAGTTCATAACCTTTGCCCGCGAAAGCTTTGACGGAATGACCGGAGCGTTCATACACGAAGACGTACATACGCTCGAACGTCTGGATCGCACGCTGTTCCACGAGAAAGATACTCTCAAGAGCGCACGACGCAAAGAAACACTATGCTTGCGCCAGCTAACACATCCCACCGCCATCGAAAAGAGCACCTGGTTCCATCTGGCCAACAATTGTTGTATGTCTATGCTCTACAACTTACGCCGCATCAACGAGGTATGTAAAGAGCACACCGAGAACAATTTCCTGCCGTTGCCCCGGCATTACGTAGCCGAATTCGAAGCCATACGCGCCGGCGCCGACCAGATCTTCGCCGACACCTTAACCGTCATCTCGGCTCGCGACATAGATGCCGTGCCGCCGATACGACGTCGCTGCGACGAACTTAAGGATCGCATTTCGGACGGATACCACCGTCTGCACGAGCAACTGCGCGAAGGCGACCCATCCACAATCACAGTGCTGTACGTTTACCTGAACATGTTGCAAGAGACTCAGGATATGATTTCCAACGTTCGTAAGTACTTGCGTGCCTTTGCCAAGTTGTGTGACACCGACAGCCGCATCACCGGGCCGCGCGCAGTCGCTCCGGCGCCTTCCGGAGGGATGGCCTCGCCCGACCGATTTGCGACTATCGACCAGCGACTTCTATAGCCACCAATATTTGGGCGTCCGATAAAAGCGCTTGCCGATGAGGACGCTACAAGACCAAATAACGTACACAATACAACGAATGCCCGCAGCCGACTTGCTACGGGCATTCGTTGTATTGTGTACGTGCGTGATCAAGGCCATATCAGCGGCGCACGCGATCGGTAGCCGTCTGTATGCTGTTGCTTCCTCCGGGCAGAGATAATCCCGGGCGAGTTATGCCCCGACGATTGCTGCCGTTGCGGTTGATTGGTTCGCCCCATTCGTCCAGTTCTTCTTCCTGGTCGGGAGCCTTCTCGCCGGGTTTCAACTTGGGTTTATTTTTAAGTATGGCATAGGGTTTCTGCGTGTCTATAGGCTTTGCGTAAATATTCCACACCAATTCGTTGTCCCAATTAGCTTTGAGCTCGAGTTTCTTATCAAAGTACGCGACTTCTTCGGGCTGAAGCCGCTCGACAAAGTTGCCCGTATCCCAACGGCCGTTGCCATTGGCGTCTATAAACACGCGTGCATAGTACGTACCGGGTGTAATGTATGGGACGATGACCTTACCCGTGGCCGTATCGACAGGCACCGTCCGCACAACATTGTCGCTACTGTTGAGCAGCTCGAAGCATAAAGCATGTCCATCTACCGTTTTAGGCGTAAGGGTGAAGGCAAGGTTGGAGTATTCTTCGAGTTTCTTAATTGTGAATTCGTGACGTAAGGCCTTATTGTGTATACTATCATAAATGCTGGTGACAGCGGCCGAATCGACAAGCAAGCGATACTTGGCGCCGGGATCCCAGCGGTAGTCAAAGACACGACCTAATAGCGGATTAAGCGAATCGGGGCGCAACGGCGGCAGCACAAGGTCTTTCCATACCGAGTCGACTTGCTGCTGCAAGTGGACGCCCATGGTATCTATGCGCAATATAGGCAGAGCCGACTCAATACGCATAGGCGCATATACATCGTGCGAGGACTGACTTTTGACCATAAGAGTTGCAAATTCGCGCTCGGGCACGTTGAGGCTGTCCGACTCTTCTTTTTTCTTCTTTTTTGAGACCTTGGGCGCGCGGTAAACAAAATTGATGGTATCGTTGACCCATACGCGGCGGCTGACCGAGTCTTGTGCTGCGTGGTGTACGCTCACGCGCAGCGTATCCATAGCCAAGAGCTCGGGATCGCGTATCCAGTACGTAAGCGAATCGGCATTGGCATTGGATTGCAGCAACGCCCAATCGGCGTCGGTATCACCGTCACGCGGTCCGCCGACAAGCGTCAATGTGGGCAGAGTGTCATGCGGAGCACCCATGCCTATAAACAGGCGACGACGGTCCGGACGCTGATTGTCTTTGAGGTACTGTGCATGGTAGTCTTCGTTAAACCATGTCAGAAGTACGTCATTTGGAAGGAACATTGTGGCGGCACGTTCAACGATGCTGTCCGTACCTTCGGACGACCGCAAGGTGTCTTTCAGCGTCGTGGGACGCGAACTCGGGGTAATATCCATGTCATAGAATGCCACATCTTCGGAGCGATCCCAGCAGTTGTCGCGATTAACGTCATTAACGGCGAATATGCGGTAGGTTCCGGCCTTGAGATTGCGTATAGTGAACTGGCCTCGTTGATTGGTACGAGCGATACGTTGCAGTGGTGATTTGACAAATGCAGTATCCGTTGTATCTGAGGTTACGCCCACCGTAATGCCCTGTGCCGGCTCGAGGTTGCGTGCAGCCAAGACTATGCCCGAAATCTGCAGCGAGTCTATCGAATCGCCTGTGGCGAAGTCTATTGCAAAACCATCGAGGATATTGCCTTCATTGAGATCACGGATGGCATCAGCGAAGTCTATTGTATAGGTCGTATTGGGTTTTAGGGTGTCGCGTAATTCGACGGTGACACGTCGTCCGCCGGCACGTACCACCGGTGAGGTCTTCTGTACGGGCGAGACTATGACTTTATTGAAAGCATCTTCGAGGCTGACATTCTCGTCAAAGTACAATTCAAGTCGTGTAGGATTTACGCCGGTCTGCCCGGGCATAGGTGTAGAGCGCACAAATACCGGGGGCTGATAATCGCGCGGTCCGCCTTCGGGATTGCCTATGGAGGCGCAGGCTGCCATCAGTACGACCAGAATTATTGCCGCCACCGTCATAGGCAGTGTGTTCATTCCTCCGAATTTTGTCTCGGCGTGTTTCGTCTTAGCGTTTTCGTTGTTCATAACCACAAAATTACAATTTTTTCGGCAGATATCGTATACGATACGGCATATTAGGCGCGACAAGAGGCCGCGACCGACACAACCTTGCGGGCATATCTGTCCGAAGGGTGTGTCGGTCGCGGGATTTTAGGTAAGGACACGGACAGACTGCCGTAACCGGATGTGGGGTCAGGCAGCGTGTCGACCTTATTCGTGCGATATTATTTCTTAATCCACTTGATGGCAGACGAGTTGGCATCGGCAAGACGCACGATGTATATACCTGCGGGCAGTGCTTGCAGCGACAGCTCGCCGGCAGCATCGGCTATGCCATAGTGTACGGCTGTGCCGGCCAAAGTGTAGACATTGACAGTGCATGCGCCGCATCCGGTGTGGAGCACGGACTCGGCATCAATGTATGCGGCAGCATCTGTATCGGCAGTTACATCATTGACACCTTCGGTGGCGGAGTATACAAAGCTACGAATGGGCGAATCGGCAGTGTTCTTTGTGGCATTATCCACATAGTAGGAAGCGCGGGTCTTGCAGTAATATGTTTTACCATCCTCGAGCGCTTTACCGCCAACCTTAATCTCGCCAAGAGCTTTGGTCACAGTCTCAAAATCACGCAGAGTGGTCGAATATGCCGTACGACCGAAGGATTTGCTCGATGAAATATATACGGTCACCGAAGCAAGGCCGCTCCACTTTTCGATGCCGAGACCTTGATTGACGTGTATGGTAGCGCCATCAGATGCCGGATTGGTGAAGGTCGGGGCCGTGTAATCGGTACGATTGACTATGGTGAAGGTGATGGGCTCGCTTTCGGTCTCATAGCTTCCTACCGTTGTGGTAAGCGTGGCCGTATAAGTGCGTCCTGTACGAAGATGTTCGTCAGGTATAGTGACGCTGTTGGCCTGGCCATCGTATACGTATACCTCGTTTGTACCATCAAGTAGCGTCATGTGATATTTTACTTCCTGATCGATTTCGACCTTGGTCCACGTCAGGGTGGGCGTAACCGATACTCCGGTGGACTTGTCGGCAGGAGCGGTGAAGGCTATACGACCGCCCTTAAAGGATTGTACATCGGAGAGTGCATCGGTCATATTGGTGCCGATGGAGCGCACGCGCCAGTAGTAAGTCTTGCCGTTTTCAAGGTGCGGCAGATTAGTCGAGGATGCGGTATTGCCGGCAGCTTCGAAGAGCGCGATAATGTGGCTCATATCGGCTTTATCGGACACTTCGATACGACTGCGCGAGGCGGTACCATTCCACTTGAAGGTAAAAATCTCGGGAGCTTGCTCGCCGTTTATGGGGAAGGTGAGTGTGGCCTTGGCTCCCGTGGCTATCTTTCCTCCGACAGTCACTGCTGAATATTCGTTGCCATAGCGGTCATACACACACACTGCCCACTTAAAGCCGGAAGTCATATCGGCCGGAATCTCGTAGGTGTTGGTATAAGATATACCCTGGAGATACTCGCGCTGACAAGCAAAAGCGTTCTCACCCGTACTCTCGGGGAAGGCATATACCGTGTAACGCATACCGGGGACTGCATCCCATGTCAGGGTAGAGCCGGAAATGGTTACGTTGGACACCATCTTGGGCGCCCAAATGTGCTCCCAAGCACGTATGGGCGTCAAGGCTTTATTTTGGAATACTTCCTGAGCCAATATCGAACCAAAGCTCATACGCTTATCGTTAAAGCGTTCTGTATAGTTGACAAACTGGCCGTAATGGAAGAACACCATGCCACTGACGTCATAGGTGTTGGCCGAACGAGCCACATTAGTCTCCTTGATATACTCCGAAGCTTTGTCCGTGTTGATACTGGAAAGTGTCACTGATGGATAAACGTGGCGATTAAACCGACGCACTGCTACTCCATACCACTTGGCCAATTCGGTAAAACGAGAGGGCCAATAAATCTGCGGAGACAGGAAGTCTATATCGCCATCGTTGAGCCAGCTCATCGGATCGGAGAAAATTTTGTCATACTGCCAGTCGCCGGATACAGGGGTCAATCCATACTTTTCTTCAATGTCCGGGGGACAAGCAACACCGGCAGGCGAAATACCGAACGGGAGGTAAGGCTTTACCTTCTTGATTGCCTTATTGACTACCTTAACCATATTATTGATATTGTTGCGGCGCCAGTCCCCAAGAGACATTGTGCCTCCACCTTTAGTGTATGCTTCGTATTGCGTAGCGTCCTGGTCGGCAGGCAAATCTGACGGATAGAAGTAGTCGTCATACACCACTCCGTCAACGTCATAATTTGTAACAATTTCGGTGACGACATCCACTATACGTTGCGTCACTTCAGGTATGCCCGGATTAAGATAAATTTCCTTGCTGTTGCGCACCAGCCAATCGGGATGTGAGGTCTCGTAATTGAGTGGATTATTGCCGCCATAAAGGCTTGTAGTACCCGAATAACGGTAGGGATTAAGCCATGCATATATCTCGATGCCTACGGCATGAGCCTCGTCAAGAAGCATCTTGAAGGGATCTTCGGCCGGAGTACCACCACGAGTACCGGCCACCTGACGTGCCCAGGGCTCGTACGAAGACTTATACATTGCATCACAATTGGGACGCACATGGAAGTATAATACATTGATATTTTGATCCTTAAATTGCGCAAGTTTTTTCTGTATAAATTTGCGATGCGAATCAGCCACGCTTTGAGAGGTCAAAGGCGATGAAGGCCATCCGGACGTAAGGTATGGAGACAACCAAATTGCACGATGTTCGCGCGATGGTTGGTTTTGTGCTTGGACCGGATGTGCCGGCGTGCACATGGCAGCAACCAAAAGCGCTGCAGCTATTTTAAGTGAAATCTTCATTCGATATTATTATTGGTATTATTACTATAAGTTGCGATCTATCACATTACAATCAGGAGTTTTTGGAAAGCCGAGCCGCGAAAGCTATCTAACTCGTAAGTCAATGACACCCGAATATATGCTACAAACAAATATAAACGGCTGTCGTAGCCTTTAATTTAGGGTTACTGTATATTTCCGAGCAACTTTCGGCAAAAACACAAAGCAAAAGGCGGCTGCCGCCACGCATTTGTGGTGGACAGCCGCCTTTGTTTTGTGATAGATATAACTCTGATTAGAAGAGTTTGCTCTTGTTGGGGTTGATACAGATACCCATACCGAGGTCGTTGGCGTCGCCGTAGTGTACTACTTTCTTGGTGTCAGGATCATAGTAGCATATACCGGCAGCTATCTTGGAGCTGTCCTTGGCATCGGGACGGAAGCAGAAGTATACGCGTCCGGTCTCTTTGTCCAGGGCAAGCTGGCAAGTGAAAACACCTTCGTCTGATGTCGTATTGACTGCGTCAGCCTCCATAGAGACGAACTTTGTATATTTCTTTTCATCTCCGGGGTCGGTATAGGAGGGCAGTTCGTAGGCGGTAAAGCCTTTTTCCGAACCTATACGCCAAATGTACATCGCCTTACGTGTTTCGTCAATAACCATTGCACGGGGCTTTATACCGGAGAAGAGCACGGGAGCGGGCAGTGCCTTGGCCTCGGCTTCTTTTTGAGTGGCATATATATCGGTTTCTTTGAAGCGGTAGATACCGTTACCGGAGTAATTCTTAACCCAGTACCACCATCCATCGTTCAGTTTCTGATGAGCTACGTGGATTGCACCGTAAGCGATGCCACGTCCGTAGAAAGGTATCAAGTTGTTCTGTACCATATAGCTGTCACGGGTGAAGCTGCTTCCGGACTGCAACTTGCCCTGCACCTCGCCACGTTTTGTAAGCTCTATCTTAGATATACCGGTATTACGGTCACTGTAGTAGAGATAGTCTCCGGAAGCGAAGCCTTGGAACGGATCTGCAAAGGCGGGACCGCCCACGTTCGTAATTACGGTATTGACGCCGGTGCCATCGGGACGCATTGCCTCTATCTTGCCATCACCGAGAACGCCGTTCTCGTCATTGATGTAGTAGTACTGCTTACCTGCATCGAGAATGTAAATCCAGCCTTCGGTGTTGGGCTTGCCTTCTTCATCGGTTCCGGGGACATCGGCATATACGAGATTGAAGCAGTTGTTGCCTGCGCTCACGCCCATATCATACGGGAATATCTTAGTGCCCTTGGGCAATTCTGTGGGGTCTATAATCTTCATAGCCTTGATGTTGCCACCTTTCTCTGCGTAGTAGAGCGTGGGTACTTCTTTATTGTAACCTACTTGTACATTGAGATAGGTATCCTCAAGGCGACGATCTTCACCGTTGACGTCAAACCATGTGGCAATCTGTATTTTTTGCGAGCCGATGTTTTTGAATTTCACGGCTTCGGGGTATTCGACATTACCCTGTTCATCGGAATATCCGGTGAAGGTGGTCACTGCATTGCCGTTGGCGTCAACAGTACCTTCGGGGAATGTCCAGACGTATTTCACCTTAAGGTTCTCGGGGTTCGGGAGCTCAAGGTTGAAAGTCATAAGGGTGTTGTCGAATTCCACGATTTCGGTAGACTGTTCTTTGACGGTAAGCACGGGGACGATGTCATAAATCATGATGGGATAGGTCTTGGAGCCTACACCGTCAATGGTGAGAGTTACGCGATATGTGCCTGCTTTTTTGAATTTATGCAGGGGGTTGGCTTCCGTGGAGGTTTCGCCATCGCCGAAGTCCCAGGATACGTTTCCGGACTTGGCAGAGGTGTTGTTGAACTGGATGGTGGATACCACATAGTAGTCCAACGTATATTCATCGCCACTGATATTGTACGTGAAGTCAACATCGGGGTTAGGATATTGCTGGAAGGAGGGCTCGGCGTCCTTGCATCCATACAGTGCCAGCACGCAACCCAAAGCGATTAGCGATTTTTTTAAGAGTTTCATAGTTTGTGCGGTAATGTCTTAAATGTGGGACGTATCAGTTGATAGAGATTGTGCGTACATCGTTGGCTATGCCTTCCTCGCCATTGGAGTCGTATACGCGGAACTGCGCTTCGAGCGAGTACTTACGCGAGAATTCGACTTTGTAGACCTTGTTGGCGCTATCATATATCCATTGGTCAAAAGTTATAGTAGCGAGAAGTTCCTTGAACGCGGGGATGTATGCCGGACGTACAGTCGTGATGATGGCACCGAGGTCGTCATCGTAGCGGCAGAAGACCCATTCACAGGATTTGTATACAGGATAGTAGTTGATGCCTTCTTGTTTCTGAACGTCTTTGGCTACCTCGTGCACAATTTTTTTGCCGTTGGCATCAATGGTCACGTAGTACCATCCAATGATAGCGTCATCCGATGCTTGAGTTGTGGCGAACCACAGATCGGACTTTTCGCCTGCGCCTTTGTCTTCAGTGGTCATATCAATGTTTGTGGGGAATGCAAGATTGTACTTGGCATTTACCTCGGCAAACTGTTCCATAGTGAACGGATGGCTGATATACACCTGACGCAGTGCGTTGTAGTATGTCGAATCTTTGGTCAGTAATTCTATGACCTCGGTATTGAATTCGTTGGCAAAGCCTTCGGGGTAGTATTGAGCAAAGCGCTCGCTATCCCAAGTAGACACGTCAGTCCAGTTGACGGGCTTCAGGGTGCGCGAAACAGGCACGCTGCCCGTAACATGAAATTCGTGGCCCTCCCATACAGCCTGGTCGTGGGCAAAACGAGCTATAGGCAGATACGAACGCATAACCTGATTATCGGTAACAGTCTTGGTGTAATTGAGGCTTGCGCCGCCAAGCTTTACGGTAGCAGCGGCAGACTCGTCACGCACCACGCGGTACCATACCTCCGAGTAGGCAGGCGTAGCGCCTTCGTAATCCACCGTATACTTACCCAGGAATGTGAAGGACTCTCCGGCTTTGCATGCGGTCGAGCCAACCTCCCAATATGCGGTGGGTACTTTCTGTCCGGGCTCTACAACGGATTCCAGCGGGTCGTTCTTCTCACAGGAGGTGAGCATGGCCACAGCTCCGAGAGCCAAGAGCAATGTCTTATATTGGAATTTCATATTATATTCTATATTAGTGGTTGCTTATTATTGTAGTCGTACACGAGAGAGTTTATTCGGCAGTCAAAGATGTGCGTACACCATATTCCTCGGCCCAAATCATGGGTTTACGCAGCCATTTGTAGTTCTTGGCAGCGCCCAAGCGTTCGAGCTCGGCGAGGTTATACTTCTCTTCGGTCTCGGGGTCGTAGTTGTAACGTTGAACCCACGTATTTTCTTTTTCTGCATCGGTAAGTCCGTCAACCCAGAATGCTTGGTAGAGGTTGTACGGGCGACGCAGGCCGGGATATACAATCTCTTTGCTGTCGCCGATACCATAGCCGTTACGGTTGTTGGAGTAATGATAACGGCGAAGGTCGGTCCACTGTTCGGGCTGCATATACATAGCTATGTACTTCTGCATCATAAGGTCGCTGAGGGTGTACTGCGAGGGGTTGAAGAAGTAATGCATATTGCCTATCTCCGATGCCGGCTTAACCTTGCCCTCTCCTACGTTCTCAAGGAATGCATTTATGATTCGACCCCAACGCGTAATGGCGGCATTGGTTTTGAGAGGCCCGCAACCCCTATCCGTAGGAACTGCTCCGGGGTTGTCCTGCTGGTAGCGATCGAAATGGCGCTGAATATTCCACTTCGAGGCTTCTTTGGCGAGTTCGCACGCGCGCTCTTTGTTTCCCATCCAATAGTATGCCTCTGCCTGTATGAAGTAGAGTTCCTCCATAGTGAATAGTGGAGTATAGGCATCTTTGCCGGCGGCATAAGCGCCACAATACAGCGATGGGAAGTGAGCCTGCTTGTAGGATGAACCGGCGCCGATATTATTTTCAAGATAGCGCATCATCACAACCTCACTGCTGTTAGAAGCGCTAACCGGTCCTTTATTCGGGGCAAATAAGAGTTCGAGACGCGGATCGTTACCATAGCAATTCTCCCTATCATGCACGCCCTGCTTACCTTCGACGCCCTGATTGATAACACCGAGGCAATTCTCCATAAAGAATTTGGAGGGTACGGCATCAGTCAACAGGTTGGCGCGAGATTCCCATGAGTTGATGACGGGCTGTGACTCGGACCACTGCGCGTTTTCTTCGGTCACGCCACCATCAAAGTTGTAGCGGGGCTCGTTGCCGAACCATTCGCCGTAAAGCAGGTCGCCGCTGCGCCATGTATCAATTGCTTTCTGAGCTGCATCAATGATTTTCTGGCAAGTAGCGGACGAGCGATCAACATTGGGAATATTGCGGAGCAACAGGCGAGCTTTGATTGCGTAAGCCAAGCCTTTCCATTTGTTAAGGTCACCGGAGTATACACGATCTTGAGTAACATCAATCTTCTGATTGGTTTCACAATTTACGGCATTGCTGAAGAAAGGTTCTTCTGCTCCGGGTTCATCCGTGAGGTTGTCTGCTTCTTTGAGCATCCAATCATAGATGGATGCCTGGGTGTCATACTTGGGCGAATTGCTCTCGTATGCTTGACTGCGAGGCATATCACCGAAAGCGTCAGTAGTCAACTGAGTGGACATCAAGCGGATTACGCGTGCGATGTATTCGTAGTTGAGCGAGCCTAATTCCTCGGCATTAGCGATAAGTTCTTTGCCATTGACACCTATGTCGTAGAAGTGACGACGCCATTGCGGGTGACGGTTCATGGTCAGGAACTGCCAGCCGCTCTTGTATGCATACGTACCTGTCTGGCTCTTGCCCATTGTGGTGAGGCATTGAGACAGATAGACGTTGTACTCGGCGTGGTCATAGTTGATCTGGCTGGCATAGAATACCAGTACGGGCAGTCCGAGCGAAGCGGTATTACGGTGAGCGACATCAGGATTGACATTCTCATAGAGGACATCATCGCAAGATACCGCTGTAACACCCAGCAGGGCAGCCAAAGCTATGGATTTTATCTTGTTCATATCTGTGTATGATAAAGTCGTGATTTATATATATTGGTCGGAGAGACTTAGAATGTAACGTTTACATTGAAGTTGAAGCTGCGGAGGCTGGGGACGCTGTAGTTGTCGATACCCATGGAGCCCGTACCGTTGGATGCTGAGGGCATCACTTGCGGGTCGGCACCGGTATATTTGGTCAACAAGAAGAGGTTGCGACCTGTCAGCGAGCACTTGAGACCCTTGATGGGGTTGGCACTGCCGAGACGTTTCATCAGGTTGGAGAAGTCGTAAGCAAGTGTCACGTAGCTCATACGCAGATACGATCCGTCTTCGATGAAGTTGGACGATACATTGTAAATATAGTTGTTGAACGTCGTCTGGTCAAGGATGACGGGAGTGGTGTTGGGGGTATAGGTACCGTCACCATTGTCAATCACACCTTTGAACACGACTTTGCGATTGCGGTAGGGAACGAGCAATGCGTTCTGACCGTTGGAGTAGAGACTGCGGCCGGTGATATTGGCTACATCGCCGCCGATACGTCCATCGAGCAGGAAGGACAGCGAGAGGTCTTTCCACGTGAAGGTGGAGCCGAGGCCGAGGAGGCAGTCGGGTTCACGGTTACCGATATAAGTCTGTTTTACGGGTGAGATTTTGGGAAGGCCGTTTTCGTCGATGAGGACATCGCCGGCATCGTTGCGTTCGTAGTCAATACCGGCAAGACCGGTGGTGGATTCGCCGGCGTAAGCTACGGTGAATATATCACCATATTGTCCGCCTTGGATGAGGGCTACGTTCTCGGGCAAAGAGAGCACTTTACCACGGTTGTACGAGAAGTTGAGCGTAGCGGTCCACGAGAAGTCCTTAGTGGAGAGAATGTCTTGGTTGAGGGTAAGTTCGAGACCTTTGTTTTCGATGCAACCCTCGTTACGTGTCTGCAGGATGGTACCCGATGCGGGAGATACGCGCACGGTTACAATCTGGTTGTCCACGCTGGTGTTGTAGTAAGCTACATCAAGACGTGTGCGGTTGCGGAAGAAGCGCAGGTCGGCTCCGATTTCCCAAGACTTGGTCATCTCGGGTTCGAGGGTGATGGCCTTGGAGATAGTGGGGTTGACACCGAAGCCCTTATCGGGGAAGGTGGACCATTGCTTGTAGTTGTCGCTGAATTGGTTGGCGGGTGCATCTTTACCTACCTTTGCCCAGTTACCGCGAATCTTACCATAGTTGAATATGCCGTTGGAGGTTCCTATGCCGAGAAGCTCGGAGAAAATGATACCGCCGGTGAAGGAGGGATAGAAGTATGTGGAATCCATCTGCTTGAGCGTTGAGGATCCGTCAAGACGTCCGGTTACGGACAATTGGATAACGTTGCGGTAGTCGAAGCGAATTTCGCCAAAGTAGCCGAACTTGTTGCGCTTGGCGTGGTTCAGGTAGACGTTGTAGTCGCCTGTGCCGTACTTGAGGTACTCGTTGTCGCAGTTGTTGAGCGAATAGAAGTCGCCGTCAAGCACGTAGTGTACACCGCCGAGGCCGGCGCTATAAGACTTGGTTTCGGAATACTCGCCACCTATGAAGAAGTTCAAGTTGAAGTTGTCGTTGATTTTCCAGTAATAGTTGCCGAGGAGTTGTGCGGTGGCACGTTCGCTACGCGAGGGTTGGAAAGTGTATGTGCCCATACGCTCATCGTATGCCTGCTTGATGGCCGAGGGGAATTCCGTCCCGATTTGGTTGCCTTCATCATCGTATATCGGGTCGAATATGAATTCGGAACCAGCCGTGGTGAATCGAGGTACTGTGGATGATTCGTAAGATGACCAGCCTTTGTCATAGTTGACCTTGCCGGTGATTGTGAGGTTTTTGATGGGTTCCCACTGGATTGAGCCATTGATAATGACACGAGAGCTTTCGGTAAGGCTCTTGTCCATATAGCGGCTGTAGTAGGGGGACAGAGTTGCACCGACGCGCTGACTGTTGGTGAGGATGTCCCAATCATCGTAACGGTTGCTCCAGTTGGGAAGTCCGTTTTCGAGTTTGTAGTCAGCCATATTCCGGTTGATGCTCCAGCCGTAGATGGTGCTCATCGAGTTGCCGAAGCCGCGAGCCTTGCTGTCGATGAAGTTGGCCGAGAGCATTATTTTCATAGTCTTGGAGGGCGTGAATTCGCCTTTGACAAATACGCCGAGACGTTTCTTGTAGTCCTTGGGCACAACGCCTTCGTTGTCCATGAAGTTGGCGGAAGCGTAAGCCGAGTATTTTTCGTTGCCACCGCTGAGCGATATGTCGTATTTCTGCATAAAGCCGGTGCCGAGGAAGTTGCCGACGTTGTCATAGTATACGTCATCGCTGTTCATCTTGGGACCCCAGCCACCGGAGGAGTTGGCTACATAGAAGCCGTTGGAACCACCGATATATTCTTTTTGTAAAGAGGGGAGGTTGAGCGTATTGGAGATTTCCCAACCGCCGTTGACGGTCACGTTGACTTTACCTTCCTTACCGCTCTTGGTGGTAATGATGATAACGCCGTTTGCACCTTCCTGACCATAGAGAGCGGAAGCAGCAGCGCCTTTTAGCACGCTCATGGTTTCGATATCGGAGGGGTTGATATCACCGATGGACGAACCGCCGCCGCGGATGGGCATACCGTCGACAACGAAAAGGGGTTCGTTGGACTGGGCGTTGTTGATAGACGAGATGGCGCGGATCACAATCTGCGAGGCGGAGTTAGGCGAACCGCCGGAGGTGCTGACCTGCACACCGGCCACCTTACCTTGCAGCGAGTTGACGAAGTTGGCGGACTGACCGGCGAGCACTTCGTCACTCTTGAGTTCCTGTACGCCGAAGTTAAGTTTGCTCTTGGCTTGGCTCTGGCCCATGGCGGTTACGACCACGGCGTCCAATACTTCAGCATTTGCAGGCAGGTTGACATCGATGACTGTACGCGACCCGACAGTCTCGTATACGGTCTTATGGCCTACCATAGAGAATTCCAAGACGGCATTGTCGTTGGGGACATTGATGGAGTATTTACCATCAAAATCGGTAGCGACACCGGTCTTGGCACCTTTTAGGGTGACAGAGGCTCCTAAGGCGGGCTCGCCGTCGGAGTCGTAGACGGTACCTGTCACGACTCGGGCTTGCGCCATTATCGTGATGAGGGAAAATAACAGTAGAAATAGCTGTTTTTTCATAACTAATTAAAAATGTTTATATTCAAGGTTAACATACTTGTCTATAATTGATTAACACAACAAGATACGCAACGCTAAAGTCGTTTTCAGGGCTTCTGTCACTCCTTTCGCGCTATGGGAGCACACCAATGAGTTCCAATGGTTGGTCTTCAAATCGGGTTCTTGCAGGATTTTCATACAAATGTACCTCTTTTTTCGGACGTAGACGCGTTTTATTAAGGTTGTTTATATATCATTTGTAAATGTAAATACTATTTAACATTATACACCTGCCATGGCGGAAAGCTGTAATGCTATACAACTGTAGTGTCCGTTTCCGTACGCCCAGTTTTTACAGCCGAGGCGATGCAACATTTCATCCGAAGTGAAACTGCTCATACTGTAAAATGAGTCCCTATAATATAATAATGTGTAATATTGTCGGCAATCGGGCCATCCGGTCAAGATTAACAATATGTTAAGAATATCGACAAATAGTATCGTACCATCAAAAAAAACGCTAACTTTGCCCAGACGAAAACAAAAACCCAAATACGCTAAACAATGGCTACAAAGGAGCATCCATACCACATCCTCGTGGTGGACGACGAAGAGACCCTGTGCGAAGCGTTGCGCTTCAATCTCGAAGCCGAGGGCTACGAAGTATCCGTGGCTTACAGTGCCGAAGAGGCGTTGGCGCTGGACTTCCGCACATTTGACCTAATACTCTTGGATATTATGATGGGCGCGGTCAGCGGCACACGCTTGGCTCGAATGATCAAAAGCGATCCGGCCACATCTAATATTCCGATAATATTTTGCACTGCCCGCGATGACGTCGAAGACATGGTCGCCGGACTCGAACTGGGCGCCGACGACTATATCACCAAGCCTTACTCGTTGCGCAACGTCCTGGCACGCGTCAAGGCCGTATTGCGACGCACTCACTCCGACAATGCCCCGACATCACACGCACCACATATTCTTGAATGTCAAGGGCTGAGAGTAGACACTGACAGCAAGCAATGCACCGTGGACGGGAAGGACGTAGCTATGCCACGCAAGGAGTTCGAGATTTTGGCGACACTGATGGCCGACCCGGGGCATATCTTCAGTCGCGAAGAACTGCTGGCCAAGGTTTGGCCCGAACAAGTGGTAGTCGTAGACCGCGTTGTCGATGTCCATATCACGCGTCTGCGCGCCAAGATAGCGCCTTATGGTAAACATATTATCACTCGTGCGGGATACGGATATGGGTTTAAACCATAAGACATCTTACCATCATAGGCTGTTCATAGGTCTTGTTGTATACTCATGGTTGCTGGTAGGATGCCTTGCCGTATTCCAGTATTACCGCGAAAGGCGTTATAAGGCGGACGAACTGGATGCACAATTACAGCTAATCAACAACCGTATACTGGACGAATACAACACCGACAGCATCTTCGATCCCGACGCCGCACGTCCCTACCCATTCAAGGATATGCGAATTACGGTCATAAACAACAGCGGCAAAGTGATTTATGACAATTCGCTTGACCGACTACCGAACGCCAATCACCTTGACCGTGAAGAAATTGCAACAGCGATGAAATCGGGGCACGGCTCCAGCGCCCGACGATACAGCCAGAGCACGGATCAGACATATTTCTACAGCGCCACCCGCGGCCGCGATTGCATCGTGCGCACTGCCGTACCTTATTCGATTAGCTTGCAAGAGTTTCTGAGCGCCGATTATGGGTTTCTGTGGTTTATGATAGGCATCACTATAATTATGTGTTTTTTCGGATATTGGGTTACGCGACGTGCCGGGCAAAATATCGCACGCCTGCGCGACTTTGCACGACATGCCGAAGCCGGCGACCGCATATACGACTCTCCCGGCTTTCCACATGACGAGTTGGGCGAAATCTCCGGCAATATAGTGCGTTTGTATTCGCGATTGCAACAGGCTGTTGTCGATCGCGACCGCGAGCACCGTGCAGCGCTGAAGCAGGAACAGGAAAAGATTCGCATCAAGCGCGAACTGACCAACAATATCAACCACGAGCTTAAAACGCCCGTGGCCTCTATGGCTCTATGTATGGAGACACTCTTGGCGCACCCCGAGATGGACGCCGCACATCGCGAGGACTTTCTGCGGCGCAGCCTTGCCTCTTGCCAAAGACTGCAAAGCCTCCTGGCTGACGTGTCGGCCATTACGCGTCTTGAGGACGGCAACACTGCAATAACTCGCGCAGGTGTCAACTTAGCCGACATAGTTGGCGAAGCAGTGACAGAAAATACAGACGCTGCCGCCAAGAAGGGCCTCTCAATCACTTGCACCTGTGATGCTCCGGCAATTGTCAACGGCAACGAAGCGCTACTTATATCAGTGATGCACAACCTGATAAACAATGCAATAGCTTACAGTGGAGGCACCATCATAGACGTCCGTCTAAAATGCGCCGGAGACAAAGCCATACTCACCGTGGCAGATAACGGCGTGGGGGTGAGCGACGAACACCTACCCAGGCTGTTCGAGCGTTTCTACCGAGTAGATAAAGGGCGCTCGCGACAAGCCGGAGGCACGGGTTTGGGATTAGCCATAGTCAAGAACGCAATACTATGGCACGGCGGCACCGTAGCTGTAGCGCACAATCGCCCTTCCGGGCTGCTATTCACAATCACAATTCCACTCAAGCACTGACATCCAATTACATACTGACAATAAATCCGGTTTGGTCCTCATTTGAACCTAACCGGATTTGCTTTATGGATACAATTAGTTAGTATTTACTCGTCAAGCAGTCACCCGACTCAATCGTCTCGATCGGTAAAAAAGCGGTTAAAGTTGCACAAAAAAATATCCGAAGCTTCCGCCAAGGCCTTACGTTGGGCATATAAATCAGCCAAAGCCACGTCACCTATGACATAGTTGTACCCGGCACTGCAATAGCCCTCGTCTATATGTCGCCACGGCAGCAATGCGACGATGTCCGTAGAATCATAACGTGCATATATATGCAAGACAACATCATCGGTGAAGGTCGGACGGTTAGCAAAAGCCTTCTTCTTGTATTCGTAGCGATAATCATGGTAGCGAGCCATGACGTCACTGAGTATGGACGATGCCGTGGGGTTGCCGCCGGCGCCTTTGCCAAACATAAATTGACGGTCATAGCACTCGCCACGTATGACCACACCGTTGTATTCGTTGTCTACGCCATAGATATAGCGGTCGGGAGTGACGAATTCGGGTATTACGAACATGGTGAAGCGGTCGGACGCAACCTTGGCAACCTGTGCTACGAGCTTAATTTTCACACGCTTTTCGACTGCATAACGGATGTCGTCGTCATTTATGGATTGTATGCCGTAGACAAAAACATCCACAGGATCTACATATACACCCAATGCGTGCATCGTAATGATAACCAATTTATTGAGCGAATCTCTGCCACTCAAATCAAGCGTCGGGTCACTCTCGGCAAAGCCCAAGCGCTGAGCCAAAGCCAAAGCATCGCCGTAACTCTCGCCGTGGTCAAATACGCGCGAAAGTATGTAGTTGGACGACCCGTTGAGAATGCCGCGAACTTCTAAAAGTAAATCATTGTCATAATACTCCTCGAGGTTGCGTATCACCGGGATGGATCCGCACGATGAGGCATCGTACAGCAGCGCCCCGCCCCCGGAGTGTTGCAAAGATATGAGCTCGGGCAATCGGGCGGCAATCATAGCCTTATTGCCTGAAACCACCGACAGGCCACGACGCAAGGCTCGACTGACTATATCAAAGGCGGCATCGGCATCGTCTATCACTTCGACAATAAGATTTATATCTTTGTCGGCAAAAACCTTATCAGCATCATCCGTAATCAAAGAAGTCGGAATATCCGCCGGTCTCGGACGATGGATATTGCGTACTACGATATGGCGTATGGAAGCATGGGCATTGGCGCAGGTCGAGAGCACACGACAGAAGGCCGTGCCTACCGTGCCAAGTCCAAATAGTGCTATATTGAGATGTGTAGGCTGTATTGGCATATACTATTTTATTGAGTCTAAATAAATTGCTTAAGAATGGCATTAAGCTGAGCATGCTCTACCAAGAATCCGTCATGTCCCATCGATGAGCCTATTTGGCGATACACGGCATTTGGAATATCGGATGCAAGTCGCTGCATATCCCGGGGCGGGAAAATAATGTCGGTAGTAATGCCGACAACTATCGTCGGTGCTGTTATACGCCGCAAAGCGGCCTTGACCCCACCGCGGCCACGGCCAACGTTGTGTGTATCAAAAGCGTCAAGTATCGAGACGTACGAATATGCATTGAACCGATGTACAAGTTTTTGGCCTTGGTGCTGCTGGTAAGTACATGCGCGATGCGTCTTGGGGACACTATCACGGCATTCGATATCACGCTGCGTAGCATTATAACCGCTGCCGCCACGATACGTCAGCATCCCTATGGCACGCGCCGCGGCCAGTCCCGCAGCACCGGCATCAGGTGTATGCGCTCCGTAGGTGGCATCCGCATATATGGCCATGCGCTGGGTCTCGTCTATCGCTATGGTCCACGGCGTAGCATATGCATCGGTAGCGATAAGCACAAGCGTTCCAAAGCGCAACGGCTCTTGAATGGCCCACTCGACAGCCTGAAAGCCGCCGACACTACTACCCACAAGGGCATGTATACGACTGATACCCAGATGATCGGCCAGCAATCTATGGGCGCGCACCATGTCAGCTATGGTGACAGCCGGAAAAGTCTCATAGTAGCGGTGTCCGGTAGAGGGATTGATACTCAAAGGGCCGGTGGTGCCGTAGCATGAGCCTAATATATTGGCGCATACTATGTAGTAATTCTCCGGATCAAGAAAGCCGCCGGGCTCCACCGTGTGCGGCCACCAGTCAGCCACCTCACTATTGGCCGTCAGTGCATGGCATACCCAAACGACATTGGAACATTCGGCATCAAGCTTGCCATAAGTGTGGTAAGCGATTTCCAAACCCTCGATAGAGCCACCCTGTTCGAGGGCAAACGTCCCGGGATGACGATATATTTGCGGATTACTCATTGACATCTATCTTACTGAAAGCCTGTTCAAAATCGGCTATAATATCCTCGACATCTTCCAGCCCCGGCGACAAGCGCAGCAGCGTAGGTGTGACGCCGGCGGCAACAAGATCGCTCTGGCTGAGTTGACGGTGCGTCGTGGACGCGGGATGAGACACGGCGGTAATCGAATCGCCTATCATCGTCTCGTGCGTAACCAGTTGCAGCGCCTCGACAAAGCGCACCGTCGTCTGCAACGTGCCACGTAATTCGACGCATAACACCGCGCCAAGTCCGTCACGGAAATACTTGGCCGCATTTGCATGGCCGGGGTGATCTTCAAAACCAACGTAGCTCACCATCTTGACCTTCGGGTGGTTTTTGAAGTACACAGCCAGCCGTTGGGCCGACTCAACCTGGTGACGCACGCGCAGCGCAAGCGTTTCCACGCCTACCGCCAGCAGATAGCTGTCAAAAGGTGACGGACATACGCCTAAATCTCGCATACCATCTACACGGCACTTGACGATAAAGGCAGCTCGGCCGAATGCTTCGCAGAGATTGAGACCGTGGTAGCCCTCATCGGGGCCGGCGATTTGAGGGAAACGGCCCGAAGCGGCCCAATCAAAGCGCCCGCCATCAACGATTATACCGCCCATTGTCGTGCCGTGTCCGCCTATCCACTTGGTGGCGCTGTCCACAACGATGTCGGCGCCCCAGTCAAAAGGATTGCACAGGTATCCTCCTGCGCCGAAAGTATTATCAATGACCAACGGCACATTGTAGCGATGGGCAACAGAAGCAAGCCCTTCAAGGTCGGGCACATAGCACGTCGGATTGCCCATCGATTCGGCATATACGGCGCGCGTCCTATCATCAACAAGAGCCTCAAAAGCTTCCGGATCGGTGGAGGCGGCTATGCGCACGTCCACTCCCAGGCGACGTAAAGTGTGGCGATAGAGGTTGTAGGTCCCGCCGTAAAGCAAGGGGGATACGACGATATTCTCGCCCTGAGCTGCCAGCGATGTAACCGTGAGCACAACGGCGGACATGCCCGAGGAGGTAGCCAAGGCCCCCACCCCGCCATATAATGCCGCCACACGTTCCTCATAAGCGCTCGTAGTGGGATTCATCAGGCGTGTATAGATATTGCCGCCGATACTCAAGTCAAAAAGTCCTGCCGCATAGTCGCATGTCGGATAACGGTAAGCCGCTGTCGGATAGATAGCAAGGCCGCGGGCGTATGTTTTGTCGTTTTTGTCTGATCCGGCATGGATCTGACGTGTAGCAAAGTGCAGTTTTGTGTAGTCAATTGTGTCGTGCATAATGTTGTTTATTGTTTAAGTACATACGACAAGCGCCGACCCCATATGGGAGTCGGCGCAATGTCTAATCAATATTCGCAGAAAACTATGCGCGAAACATCTACATCCGACTCCGTGAACATCGCATATACATCATCATACCCATAGACATAACTGCTGTCAATGTCTGCGGTATCATTGCCGATGCTATGTACATGTTGCGTTTCATTATCGGATTATGTTTCTATTTTTACAAGACTATAGCCGCTATTTAGCCGCTTGGTCTACATTTTCGACTGCAAAGTTACCAATTTTCCACGAACCGCCAAAATAAAAATCATTTTGTTGGCGACATCAACCGCGATGCATAGCCGCGTACACGGTCATACGGCAGGCTAATCGGCGAAATCAATGCGACTTGGTTGCCACAAAGGCATCAAGGTGCCGGAGTGCCGAACACGCCGAGGAAATACGTTGCCACTTGGACGTAAATGACCAGACCGACAATGTCATTGGATATCTGAATAAAAGGACCTGTAGCAAGGGCGGGGTTGATATGCAACTTCTCGAGCGTCAGCGGTACAACCGTGCCCAAAATTGTAGCGAACATTACCACAATAAACAGCGACACGGCCACCGATATGGTCACGGCAAATTCGTCCGGTAAAGTGATGAGATTGTATACAAATATTACGGTTGATATTATCGTAGCATTCATCAAGCCTATAAGGACTTCCTTGCCTAACTGTTTACTGAACTCTTTGATTTCGAGGGTACCGTTTGCCAGAGATTGTACCACGATTGCCGAGGCCTGCACACCCACGTTACCTCCGGTACCGCCGATGATCGGGATAAACAGTGCCAAAGCCGTAACGGCCTCCAGCTTGGCCTCGAAAGTACCGAGAATGAGCGAGGCCAAAATTCCGGAGGCAATACCTATAAGCAGCCACGGAATGCGAGCCTTGGTCTGTGCAAAGATGCTGTCATCGGCATCAACGTCACTCGAAAGACCGGAAGCCAATTGGTAGTCGCGCTCGGTGCTTTCGCGCACTTGATCCATGACGTCATCGACGGTGATACGCCCCAAAAGGCGGCCTATCGAATCGACAACGGGCATAGCCACGAGGTCGTATTTCTGGAAATCAAGAGCCACATCGTCTATGGGCGTATCCACTTTCACGCTTACGGGATCGGTCTCCATGACGTGTTTGATTTTGGATACCGAGGGATGCGTAATCAACTCCTTCAGTGGCAACACGCCACGCAGTTTATTATCGTCATCGACGACATAGACGTAGTATATCTCGTCCACATCTTCGGCCTGCATTCGCATCTGCTTGATACACTCAGGCATAGACCAATTTTCGTTGACGACAATCATCTCCGTACCCATAAGACCGCCGGCGGTGTCTTCGTCGTATTTCAACAGGTCGATAATGTCGCCGGCCTGCTCGACATCGTCTATATGCGAGAGGATTTCGTCACGGTCTTCCTCGTCCAATTGCTGGATAAGGTCTACGGCGTCGTCAGTATCCAAGTGATCTATCTGCTTGGCAATCTGCTCGGCAGGCATGGCATCCAACAGCTTGCGACGGTCGTCTTCGTCCAATTCCATGAGGACGTCCGCGGCCGTGTCTTCGTCCAGCAATTTGTATAGGAACTCGGCTTCCTCGAGGTCGAGATTCTGATACAACTCGGCGATGTCGGCCGGGTGTAAATCCTTAAGCTCCTTACGGGCCTGGTCTACATCTTTGTCATGTATAATCTTGCGGATATGCTCAAGATATTCGTCGGTGTACTCTTTCATAACTTTTCGACGTTTTTAGATACTGCCGGCGCCGAGGCAACCAGCAGCGGCTGGACAATATTAGTAAGCTCAATAAATTGAGCCACGGAAAGCTGTTCGGGACGTAACGCCATCAATGGGCTGTCAATGACCGCATCCGAGCGTAACGGCAAAGCCTTCAATGAATTGCGGATAGTTTTACGGCGCATTCCGAAAGTCGCCTTGACAATAAGGCGCATAAGTACCGGATCGCACCCCGGATCGGTGACAGCGTTTCGCCTCAGACGTATCACACCACTACGCACCTTTGGTGGGGGATTGAACACGCCGGGCTCGACTGTAAAAAGGTATTCAACGTCGTACCACAATTGGAGTAGCACGCTCAGGATACCACGATCCTTGGTGCCCGGAGGTGCGGCCAAGCGCAAAGCGACTTCGCGTTGCAACATCCCGGCGATGCACGGCACTCGGTCCTTGTAATCAAGAATCTTGAAAAAGATTTGCGAGGAAATATTATAGGGGTAATTGCCTATGACCACGAAGTCACGACCCCCCATAAGCCGGTCAAGATCTTCGCGCAGAAAGTCTCGCGAAATTATGCGACGGCCCGGCGCGTGCAACTCCGGAAAGTGTTCGTCAAGATATTCAACACTCTCGCGGTCAATCTCCACGACCGTTAGGTCCGGGGCCTTTTGCAGCAGGAACTGCGTCAGCACACCCGTTCCGGGGCCTATCTCAACCACAGGATAGCGTCCGGCATAGTCGTCAATGGTATCGGCTATGCGTGCGGCCACCGACATGTCGGTAAGAAAATGCTGCCCCAAGGCTTTCTTCGGTTTCACTCGTTCAATCATAACTGCAAAAGTAACCTTTTTTTGCCAAACGCCCAATACCCTAAAGACACTGAATGTTGCCAAATGTTCTAAATGGCTTAATGACAATACATATTTGGAGTCAAAACCGGATCTCGGCTTGACCCATATTTCGGCTTATAAGCCTATAAAAACGGAGGAGAAAAACTTGCGTCTTTCTCCTCCGCAGTACCCGGACCCGGGCTCGAACCGGGATGGGTCGCCCCAACGGTGTTTGAGACCGTCGCGTCTACCGATTCCGCCATCCGGGCATTGGTGGCACAAAGGTACGAATTATTTTTGACGTAGCAAGCCAATGCGGACGCTTTTTCGCAAAAAGCGTCCGAATCCGCCTTATCGTTATCGACATAAGACAGCTTCGGACATAATATTTATGAGAAATATGTCGGAAGAATATATCAATATATCGCTGCTTAGCGGACGTATACCTTGGCCGATACTGTGCCGGCGGAGGTACGAGCGCTTAGGATGTATACACCTGCAGCGGCGGGACTTGCCACTTCGGCGGCATGAGCGGCATGAGCCACCGTGCGACCTGCAAGGTCGGTCAATGTCAGTTCGGCAGCGCGGAAGGGGATGGAAACAAATCCGTTGGAGACTGCCACGCGAAGCACATTATCGCTATTGACGTTGACATCTTCGATGCCGTCATATTTCTCGTACACAACTTTCATTGACTCTATTTTCACCACCTGTTGTCCTGTCTTGGACGGCTCGAGTCCCAATGAGGTAACTCGTACCGGATATGAGGACATATCTTCGGTGTTTATGACGTCTTTGAGGTCGATGCGCAATGTGGTTTCTTTACCGGCTTCAATCACGCCAAAGTCTTTTTTGACAGATGTTTGGCCACGAGCGTTTAACGACACGGAGAAGTTCTTGAGGTTGGAAGTCTCGGGCTTAACCACAAATTCGATAGCATCGGGTTGGGAGAACAATACCAGTTCCTTGGCCAACGCCAAGCGTGCTCCGCGCATCGATGATGGCTTGAAGGATATATCCAATCCGTTAGCATCGTTTATTGCGTTTATTACCACGGTATTGGCGATAGACGTACGCGTAACCTTCCACGTATTGATATCGATTGTTCCATCCGGATCGAGTGGTGTCTTATCTGCCGGGGTACATTCTACGGTGATATTGACGGACACACTACCGGCAACATTTGTTCCGGTGGCTACGGTGGTGCCGTTGCGTAATCCGGAAATAACGCCGTTGACATCAACAGTGGCAATTTCGGGCGCATCCGTTGTCCAGGTATAAGCGGCGGGGTTGACGCTTACATAGCGTCCGGCCACGAGTGCACGAAGCTTGATACCCCATCGGCTATGGTTGTCCGTCAGGATATTAGTCACTTCGGGCGCGGCAAGGGCATTCGGGTCCACAGATACGGCGATGGTCGCATCGTCCACCCCGGGCAGCGATGCGCGCAGAGCGTGCATTCCGCTACCGGTGACGAAGAGCGCCGTACCGTCATCCTTGATTGTACCCATAGCCTCGTCCACAGACAGAGTGACGCCCTTGACATCTGTATCTATAAGCTGACCGTATTGATTGTACCCATATATCACGGGACGATATAGTGCGTAAAGCGGCAACTTGGCATATGGGTCGGCGAAACGAATCTTGGCTATTTTTTCGTCTTTCGGGGCTTCGAGGCGCATAAATATGCCGTTGCCGACAGCGCGTTCGCTGCCGTCGCGCAGGACATTGAGTATGCCGGCATGTGCACTCCACATTGTCGTGGAGCCGCCGCCGTCAAGGTCAAGGGCATCGTAGCATCCGAGGTAGCGCATCAGGTCGGCGGCCTCGTAGTAGCTGACGCCACTGCTATTGGGCACTCCGGCGTCTACGGCACACAGTACGATGTATCGGCGATCTTGGCTGTATCCGCACAGCGAACGACCATATTGGGCGCTCGGAGTATTTATCCAACGGTTGGCCGAGGTGGTGACATTATTACAATTGAGGATGCGCACGTCGCCGCCGCATACATCTCGTACATCGGGGCGCAAGTCTCCGAAAGCGGGAAGCGACATTCCTATTTCGATTTTGACAGCATCACCATCTTTAAGATTGTCTATGAATTCGTTGGCATATCCGTCGCCGCACGACAGCACTATACCATCCGCCGGTATGGCCGTCGAGCCTCCTTGACGCCATGTACCATCCACGACAAAGTCCATAGGCCTATTGATAGTCCAGCGCTGACCGGAAACAGCAGGGCGTAGTACCAATTCGCGGCCGGAACCATCCGTGCCCGTAGTTTCGCCCATATAACTGTTGTATATCATCAATTGAGCGCCCACACGTGGGTAGTTGCAAGCCGTGGCTCCCACTACCGTCTTGCCGTCGGCGCTGAGAACGTTGTACGACATATCTGTAGCATCAATCCATGCGCCGCCGTTGTAGTCCATAATCAGGGCATTTTCGCGCGAGATGATATCTATCATATCCGGTGCAGCCAATTTGCCGCCTATGGCACAAGTCATATTGGGGTAGCCGAGTATCGAATTGCCCAGCGGATGTTGTGCGGCAAAGGCGGATACGATGAAGAAGTCGCCGTTGATGCCGGCCAGGTATTGGTATTGGTCGTTGGTGTGACGTTTGCCCAACTCGGAAATACGCTCGGCCAAGGGTGCTTGGTCATTGCCGATTTCGACGCGTGGCAGCATACGTTCGGCACCCTCGGCCTTGGTATCCAGTTTGAGAATATAAGCCTGGAACACTCGACTGCCGTTGATGAAACTCAGATGTGTATGCGTCAAACCCGGTCCGACATAATAGTGCTCTATCGTATCTACCGTGAAGGTCGTGCCTTGTATATCTGTATGGTCATAGGCGTATGCGCCTAAGGTAACGGCCAAAGCCGTAATGACGCTTATAGTGCGGTGTATCATGGATCTATGTTTTTGACTTTCGCCAAGGCGGAAGTCGTGGTATTATATAATAATTTTGTGCTCCGGGGGAGAAACCCGATTGGGTCACTCCTCCGGAGCTTATAGAATGTGTAATTTTAGCGACGGCGCTTGGCGTTTTGCTTGGCTTGTTCGCGCATCAGGGCTTCCTGTTTTTTCTGCGCAGCTTCGAGCCGTGCCATAAATCCGCTCTTCTTACGCGGTTTTTTTGCGTTTTCGAGCATCTGAGCGCGCACTTTTTCTTCGCTGACACAACGGCGGAAGATGTATGTCTGTACGATTGTAATCAACAGCGACAGGAAGTAGTAGTAGCTGAGGCCGGATGCATAGTCATTGAAGAAGAACAGGAACATCACGGGCATCAGATACATCATCCACTTCATACCTGGCATAGAGGTTCCACCGGGCTGATTTTGCATATTTATGCGCGTATATATGATGTTAACCACTGTCATCAGCAAGCAGAACAAGCTTACATGACTACCATAGAACGGGATACTGAAGGGGAGTGTCAAAATCACATCCGGAGCAGCGAGGTCGTGAGCCCATAGGAAAGACTGGCCGCGCAATTCTATAGCTGACGGGAAGAAGGAGAACATGGCTATAAGCACGGGCATCTGCAGCAGCAACGGCAGACACCCGGAAAAAGGACTGGCGCCGGCACGCGAGTATAGCTTCATAGTTTCTTGCTGACGCTTCATAGCATTTTCCTGGCCGGGATACTTTTCGTTGATTTCCTTGATTTCGGGGGCAAGAACGCGCATCTTGGCCTGCGACATATAACTCTTGTAGGTGAAGGGGAAGAGGATGAGCTTGATGAATATGGTCAGCAACAAGATTATGATGCCATAGTTGGAGATGAATCCGCTAAGGAAGCTGAATACGGGAATTACAACAAATTTATTTATCCAACCGAAAATTCCCCAGCCCAGCGGTATAAGGCGTGTCAACTCAAGGTCTTCATCGGGCGAGATGACATCATCCAGCGAGGACAGTAACGGGTAGTCGTTGGGGCCGAAGTAGAAGTCGAAGCCGGCAACTTGCTCGTTCTTGGACGAGTACTCGAAAGTAGCGTCCATATTCATATCTTTGAGCATACGCTCATCGTCTTTTATTTGGCTTGAGGTTACTTCAGCCGTAGCGAGGTTTTTGCGAGCAATGAGCACGCTGGAGAAGAACTGGTTTTTGAAGCCTATCCACTTGATGCTGCCTTGCAGATTCTCTTTTTCGTCGGAGAATGCCGAGAGGTCTTCGGGGCTTTCGTTGAGCAATTTGTAATATATGGCGCTATTGCGTTCCTCGAAGGTACGGCCTTTTTCGTTGCGCATCATCGTCTGATGCCACAGCATACGCATCGTGGTGACCGTTGTGGGGATGACGCTCTCCATATTGTGTTGCTCGATGTCCATCTTGACGATGTATTTGTCCGGGATGACGGTGTACACAAAAGCCAATTCGGCGCCATCGTTCAAAGGCAGCGACATACGGACGGTGCTGTCGTTGACACGTGCGGCCTTGAAATTGAGGTCGGCGGTATTGATCCGCTGCTGGTCTACTGTAGTAAATTCAAACGAATAGCTGTTGGTGCTATCATTAAATAGCGTAATGGGCGATGCCGGAGTTGTGGTCTCGGTCTTGTACCCGGGCAGGGTGACTGAGGCGATACGTCCGCCGCGACTGCTGAAAGTAACTTTCAGGTTGTCATCGCCGAGGGTGATGGTTTCGGCCTTGGCTTCGGCGTCCATAAACTGAGCCATGCCCTTGTAAGCGCGCTCGTTGTTGAGTGTTGTCATCACGCGAGCCAATACGGGGTCTCCGGCGGGAGCGGCGATAATGCTGTCCACAGCAGTCTTGGCACCGTTCAGTACAACGTTTCCGGAAATCTTTCCGGTACTGTCGGTGCGGAGGTCGAAGGCGTTGGTAGTCAGCGCGTAGGCACGAGCGGCGCTATCGACAAGAGTGCCGGAGCTGCGTACATACTTGGCCATCTCGCCGCGGAGGCTGTCGCCTGTAAGCGGCTTGGCTACGGCCTCAGCTGTCGCGTCAGCCTGTTGTTCGGTGGAGGCCTGTTGGCGTTGCTCCTGGCTACTGCGGTTGCAGTACATAAAGCCGAAAAGCACAGCGCCCATCAACAGCAGGCCTGTAAGGGTGTTTTTATCCATTTGCGGTGTTTATTTATTTCGTTTTGTTTTTGTCCTTGTCGTAGGTTATGGCCGCACGTACAAAGGATAGGAATATCGGGTTGGGATGCAGCACCGTGGACGAATACTCGGGATGGTATTGCGTACCGATGTACCAACGCAATTGAGGCAACTCGACAACCTCTACGAGGTGTGTCTCGGGGTTCTCGCCCACGCATTGCATACCGGCCTGCTCGAAACGCTGACGGTAAGCTTCGTTGAATTCGAAGCGGTGGCGGTGGCGTTCGCGTACTTCGGTGGTGCCGTATGCCTCAGCGACCTTGGAATCCGGACGCAAGATGCAATCGTATGCGCCCAGACGCATGGTACCGCCCTTTTCGGTGATGCTTTTCTGCTCTTCCATAAGGTCGATGACGTTGTCGGGTGTGCTCGGATCCATTTCTGTTGAATTGGCATCTTTGAGACCCAGGACGTTGCGTGCGAACTCGATGACCATACATTGCATACCCAAGCATATACCGAGCGTAGGTATATCGTGTGTGCGGCACCAGTGCAGAGCCACAAATTTGCCTTCGATACCGCGACTACCGAAGCCCGGGGCGACTACCACACCGTCCATACCGCTCAGCAGTGCATCGACATTGCCCTCATTGACTTTCTCTGAGTGTATCGACACCAATTTCAGACGGCGGTCGTTATATGTTGCGGCCTGAAAAAGCGCTTCGTTGATGGACTTGTAGGCGTCTTGCAATTCGACATACTTACCGACCAATCCGATGGTTACGGTTTCGGTAGCATTATCCATCCGCTCGAGGAAATCGAGCCACGGAGCCATATGCGGCTCGCCTTGAGGCTCAAGGCCGGTCTTGCGCAGCACTATCTCGTCCAGATGCTGGTGGTGCATAGTCACCGGCACCTTGTATATCGAAGGAACGTCTATGCTTTGGATGACCGCCTCGGGCGCCACGTTGCAGAACAATGCGATCTTGCGGCGCATCTCGGCATTGATATCATGCTCGGTGCGCAGCACCAATATGTCAGGCTGTATACCGACTTCCTGCAATTGCTTGACGGAGTGCTGCGTAGGTTTGGTTTTCAGCTCCTTGGCCGCAGCGATATATGGCACGTATGTCAGGTGGATACACAGGCTGTTCTGTCCGAGCTCCCAGCGCAACTGACGTACGCTTTCGAGATACGGCAGCGATTCAATATCGCCAACGGTGCCGCCGATTTCGGTGATTACGAAATCAAAACGGCCGGTGTTTCCCAGTGCTTTGACATTGCGCTTGATTTCGTCGGTGATATGAGGCACGATTTGCACGGTCTTGCCCAGGTAGACACCTTCGCGCTCTTTCTTGATAACGCTTTGATAGACACGGCCGGTGGTGACGTTATTGGCGCGCGTGGTCTGAATATCGGTAAAACGTTCGTAGTGTCCCAGGTCGAGATCGGCCTCGTGTCCGTCCACGGTTACATAGCACTCGCCATGTTCGTAGGGGTTCAGCGTCCCGGGATCGATATTGATATATGGGTCAAACTTCTGTATGGTCACGCGATAACCGCGAGCCTTGAGCAGGCATGCCAAAGATGACGAAATGATGCCTTTGCCCAACGACGAAACCACGCCGCCGGTCACGAAGATATATTTAGTTTCCACGCACTTATTGGGTTATTGATATTAAGCCTTACGGTTCTAATGCTTTTTATGCTTTGTCCGGCGCAATGCACCAAATTTCGGAGCACTCCGAAATCTCCGAGCGCCCTGAATTGACCGAAAGCCCGGCGGCTCGTCCGAGCCGCCACTTTCTTCGTCTGCAAAGGTACGCCTTTTCCCCGAAATCCGCAATACCCACAGCCACGACACACGACCTTTGCGCCACGGCGAAGTGCGTACACGGCATCGGATATCCGGACAATCGGCACACGAATACCAAGACCTATCCGGTTTGAAAGAGCTTTGACGAGGACAGATCTACTCTTGTCAATGGCGAGGCGTCCCAAACATTTTTCAGCCAAAAGCCGTCAGATTCGCTTGTCATTCTGGGGATTTAACATTAATTATGTGCCGTCTGCACCACCGTTATATGCAACATTACACACTGAAAATGACCATATAAGGAGTCGAAAGAGCAAAGTCGGAGAAAAATTTCGCCGAAAAAAGCGCGAAAAAATTTTGTGGGTTCATGGAAAGTGCGTAACTTTGCAACGCTTTCGGCGAGAAACCGGGCGCTTAGCTCAGCTGGTTCAGAGCGTCTGCCTTACAAGCAGAGGGTCGGGGGTTCGAATCCCTCAGCGCCCACCACCACGTTTCTCACACAGGGACGCAGTCATAGATACTTCGGGCAGAGGCTCGACTGTTATCGACCTTTCTTGCCGACAGCATATTTATGGGGCGCTTAGCTCAGCTGGTTCAGAGCGTCTGCCTTACAAGCAGAGGGTCGGGGGTTCGAATCCCTCAGCGCCCACCACAGACACCCTCGGTGACACGTCAAAGGTCTCCGAGGATTTTTTTTGCGCCGGCCCGAGCAGGCATTCGCCGACCGTCGGAAGGCACAAATACGCAATCACGCACCAAGACGCATCTATATACTTACATATATGAACATAGCCATCATCGTAGCCATGACCAAGGAGCTGGAACTACTGCTCCCGCTGCTGCATAACGCCACGCGCACCACTATCAACGATTACACCTACCATACCGGCACCATGGGTCGCCACGAGGTCACCGTAATGCAATGCGGTATAGGCAAGGTGAATGCCGCCGTGGGCACACTGACCCTCATTGACACATTCCACCCGGCCATTATCATCAATACGGGCGTGGCCGGCGGCACCGGACACGGGGCTTCCATAGGCGATGTCGTCATCGCCTCGGCCATAGCCTATCACGATGTATGGTGCGGGCCGGGTACTGTTCCGGGGCAGGCCGCCGGATGCCCATTGTACTTCGAGTCGCCGTTGACCCCGGGGACAATAGATAGTATAGGATCGGACCTACGCCGCGGAGTTGTCGCTTCGGGCGATATCTTTGTATCGCGACCCGAAGAGGTGCAGCACATCCTTGAAGTCATTCCCGAGGCTGTGGCCGTAGACATGGAATCCGGCGCCATCGCCCAGGTCTGTTATCTGAAAAACGTACCCTTTGTATGTATGCGCGTCATCAGCGACACGCCGGGCGCGACACACGACAATATCGCTCAATACGAGAATTTTTGGGAAGACGCTCCGCGCCACACCTTCGAGGTGTTGCACCGTTTGATCGAAGTACTCTAAGCGCCTTTGCGCTATACATTTTTACATCACGCATAAAAAACAAGTATGTAACCATGGATAAGATAGCCAGCTTTCGCATCAATCATTTGGTGTTGCAACCGGGTATATACGTATCTCGTCGCGATGTCACGCTATCGGGTGACACCCTCACCACCTTCGACATCCGTATGACCGCCCCCAACCGCGAGCCGGCTGCCGACCCGCGTGCGCTGCATACCATCGAGCACCTTGCCGCCACATGGCTGCGCAACAATGCCGAATGGCGTGACCGCGTGGTCTATTGGGGCCCTATGGGCTGCTGCACCGGCAGTTACCTCATCCTACAAGGCAACCTCGAGAGCAAGGATATCGTTCCGCTGATGCGCCAAATGTTTCGTTTCATCGCAACTTTCGAGGGAGACATCCCCGGAGCGACGGCACGCGACTGCGGCAATTACACTTTCAACGACCTTCCGGCAGCACGCGCCCTGGCCGAGCGCTTTTCCCGGACGCTGGAACACATCACAGCCGACCGTCTCACCTATCCCGAATGAAAGATCTCAAAGCCGTACGCGGCTACCGATACATATCCGAACTGGTGGCGCGCGGCGAGGACGAGACCCAAGATTTCAAGCTCACAGTCAACGATGCACGCAAGATTGCCCGCACCGTTTCGGCCTTCGCCAACAACGCCGGCGGACACCTGCTTATAGGCGTCAAAGACAATGGCACAATAGCCGGAATACGCTCCGAGGAGGACATATTCGTAGTTGAGCAGGCAGCCCAATGCTATTGCGAACCGCCGCAGCCCGTGGACTTTGCCGCATATCGCGCCGGAGATGCCGACAGCGACCATCCCGGTGCCAAGGCCTCGGTGGTGATACGTGCATACATATCCCCGGCGGGCACTCGTCCGGTGACAGTCATCGAAGCCGATGGCAAACGCCAAGCCTATTTCCGCGTGGCCGACGAAAACATCGCAGCCCATCCGCTGATGGCACGGGCATGGCGACGCGAAGCCGATAGTAGCGGCTGTCGCATATATTCGGTCGGCGATGCCGGCATACACGGTTCGATTATCGAAGCCGTTGGCGGCGGCGCCGATACGCCGTCAGCAATAGCTCTGGCCATACACGCCTCGCAACGGAGCGCCAACGATGCCATCGTGGACCTACTCGTGGCCGGAGCGTTGCGATTTGTCTACGACGGCTCAACGTGGCGGCTGCGGTCCGTATAGCTCCTGATATTCGCGGACATTCGCGCCTCTTTCGCTAAATTTGCCGGTTTTTAATTCAGTTGTTTTTTCAGCCGACTTGGCGCAATAGTTCAATAATTTGCTTATATTTGCACCAAGCAAAGGCTTATAGCAGAAAACAACGCAGTTATTCCGTACCACCTAAAGCACCATAGCAATGAAAAAAACAGCTAAATTCATCCTCCTGTCACTCATGCTGACGACGACAGTTCCGGCAAAAGCGTTTACGTTCGAATATAACGGATTGAAATTCAAGACAAGAACAGGCAATACATGCGAAGTCACAAAGTCAAGCGTTTCGGGTGATGTAGTCATTCCGGCAGAAGCAGTATGCGACGGTACGAAATACACCGTGGTCGCTATCGGAGACGGCGCTTTCACCAGCAGTATGAGTATGACATCCGTAACCATCCCTAACACGGTGACATCTATCGGGGTAAACGCCTTCACTTACTGTTACTTACTGAAATCCCTAACTATCCCCAACTCGGTGACATCTATCGGGGCAAAAGCATTCTCCCTGTGTTCCAAGTTGCAGACTGTCAAGCTGTCCAATTCCTTGGTTACCATCGGAGAAAATGCTTTCAGCAGTTGCAAAAGCCTGACTGCCATCGAAATCCCCAACTCGGTGACGACTATCGGATCAAACGCTTTTTCTTACTGCTACGGGTTGGCGTCAGTGACCTTATCCAATTCGCTGACTACCATAGGCGCGAGTGCTTTTAACCAATGCTACGGGCTGACGTCCATAGAAATTCCAAGTTCTGTCACCACGATTGGCGACTATGCGTTTATGGAATGCCACGGGCTGACGTCCATATATCTCTCGCGCTCGCTGACATCCATCGGGGCAAACATTTTTGCCAATTGCTCGGCACTTGAGACCTTGGTGCTTGACCCTGAGAATAAGAAATATGACTCGCGAGACAATTGCAACGCGATTGTGGAAACGGCCACGAACAAGCTGGTGATAGGGTGCAAGCGCTCCACAATACCCAACACGATAACCGCCATCGGCAGCTCGGCATTCTCCGGCTGCACCGGGCTGACGGCCATAGAAATACCCGGCTCGGTGACGTCTATCGGCAACTCGGTATTCTACGGCTGCACCGACCTGACGGCCATAGACATACCCGGCACGGTGACATACATCGGCAGCTCGGCATTTTCCGATTCCGGACTGAAATCCATAACGATTCCCGAGGGAATAACCACAATCGGATTTGGAATGTTTGCTTATTGCTCCAGGCTGGCTTCTGTGACACTCCCGAGCTCTGTAACCTCTATCGAAGCCAAGGCATTCGACCATTGCACAAGCCTGACCTCCATAGACATCCCCGGCACGGTGAAATCCATCGGCAACTCGGCATTCTACGGCTCCGGACTGACAAGTATAGATATCAACAACGTTACGGATATAGGCGACATGGCCTTTGAATACTGTGCCGACATGAAGTCTGCAAGCATTCTCAAGGCAAGAAGCGTACCCGAAAGCACATTCGAAAACTGTATCGCCCTCGAAAAACTCGTACTGCCATACGAATGGACATCAGATTTCAAGGTGGACTTTTCCACCCTGAGCGCCTTGGACACCCTTTATGTCGGCGAAAAGACCGCCACGATACCCGGTAAGGCATTCCATAAAAACACCAATCTCAACAACTTTTATAGCAACGCGACAGTCCCCCCGGCCTCCGGGGACATTTTAATATACTCGATGGGGCTACGGGGAACTCTTTACGTACCCAAAGGTTGTTTAGATGCCTACAAAAAGGTCGATGAATATTGCGGCTTCCGGAACTTCCAAGAGCTGCCTTACCAAGTGGCCATCGCTGACGAGGATGTGTCGGTAGACATCCGGGAATCCGCCACCGTGTCCGCGTCAGTCACTCCGGCGGATGCCACCACCGCTCCGGTCAAATGGTACAGTCTTGACGAGGACATAGCGACCGTAACCACCGACGGCATCGTGACGGGCGTAGCAGAAGGCGAGGCGACACTCGTGGCATTCTGCGATGGCATAACAGCTGCCCTGAAAGTCGATGTCAAAAATTCTACCGCCATCAATGACGTCACTGTGGACACCACGGCAGAAGACTGCCCATTCGACGTGTACAACCTGCAAGGCATCCGCGTAGCCACAGGCATAGACAAAACCAAGCTTTCGGCCGACCGCTTTGCACCCGGCATCTATATCCTCGTATCCGCAAAAAATTGTTTGAAGATAAAAATCTAAGGGACTACACCCCGCGATCGATGGCCGCCTAAAAAGCAGTCACCCGCTTTGCTCTAATATTAGCCGCCGAATTCTCATAGTCTCAGACCTCGACAAGAATAACGCACATAGCATAATACACAATGTCATCATATATATACAGTTATTCACTATGTATTGCGCTGCCGTTGATGTTGTTCTTCGGCTTTTACTTCCTACTTGCCAAAACGCCGGAAAAAGCAATCTTCGGGAATTACTTGCGCTCACGGCGAATTATGGGAGCAGCTATATTGTCCCTCGCCGTCAATTACTCTGTGCACTTCTTTTTCGGCATAAGATTCAGGAATGCCGATGCCGCCATTATGCTGAATCTCTCCACATATTTTCTGTGCTACTGGCTTTTCAGTTCGGCACTCACCTCTCTGCTCGACCGTTTCTATATCACCCGAAAGCGGTTTAGGATACACATCTGCTTATGGATAGCGTATTCCGCGCTGTCGTGCATTGTATTGCTGTTTTTCCCGGAAGGTAAAATCGAAACCACGGCAGTGCTCGTTCTGGCTGCCGGCCTGATTGTCTACGGACTTGCCTTGACCAAAAAACTGCTTCACACCTATTATAGGGTGATACGTATTTTTAGGGAGACCCATGCAGACGACCTCGGTGCTTATATCAAATGGCTTTCCGTATTCACCTACTGGGCCATCATCTTCGGAGTGGGCTGCGGGCTACTGACATTTCTGCCGGACGAGTACATCTATGTCTGGGTTTTGTCTTCCGTGCCGTTTTACATTTACCTTTTCCTCTGCTATTTGAACTATATGCTGTTTTACGAGCAAGTGGAGAGTGCAATGGAAAGCGAAGTGACCTCGGAAGAGGATATATCACAAGACACACAGCCCGAGCTGCCGCAGAAGCAAGAGGCCCCGGCATACCACACTAAAATAACGGAGAGAATACAAGACTGGATTGCTGCAGACGGCTTTGCCCGCTCCGGTCTCACCTTAAAGGATCTATCAGATATGCTTTACACCAACCGTACATACCTTTCTGAGTACATCAAGACGACATATGGGGAGTCTTTTCGCGATTGGATTACCGGACTTCGCATCGAGTATGCCAAACGGATACTCACTCAAAATCCGAAACTGACGGTAACAGACATTTCCGAAAGATCGGGGTTTATCTCACCGAGTCATTTCACCAGATTATTCAAAGAGAGCACCGGCTGCACACCTGTCAAATGGCGAAAAAAAGAGCTCGAACAATAGGCCATATACGGCATAATCAATAGCCTGTACGACAAAAACAGCTCATACAAGAATTTCAGAAATATTCTAAATCAAAAAGATGAGTAATCTCGGCTTGACCCATAATCTCGACAATTAAGGCCGAATTTCGATGTTCGGAATTTGGCCTTGCGCCTATATCTAACTTATTTGTACGAAGAGATTCGGATTGAAAGTTGACAACTCGTATCATCCAAAGGCAGTCTGAACGTAAAAATCCGACACACAGCATCATTTAACGACTATGATGTCTATCACGCCCTTAATATGCCATATAATGCCGCCAAAAACGGCAAACGGAACAATATTCGAAGGCACAAACACTCCGTTTCAATTCAAAAGCGAAAGCAGAATCCGAAAAGCCAAACTTTTTTGCTTCCACATCTTGCATAGACGAGCATTAATGATTACCTTTGCCTTCGACAACAAACAAACTGCATAAACAATAATTACGCTTATGAAAAGACAAATTACTCTCTTTGTTCTGGCAATGGCAGCCGTTATGAGCGCCGGAGCCACGACCTTCACCAAGGTCACTTCGTCTTTCAATGTCGACAAAAAAGACACATCCAAGGCAGCTGCAGTAGTCGCCAAAGCTTCCGAAGAGCACAAATTCCCCACCGGAGAGTACAAGAGCCTCGGCAAAGGCCTGTATACCGATGATATGCTTCTACCTCTGTTCAAATACGAGCCTATGACCTGGGAAGTCGAAATCCAACAGAGCGTCGAAGATCCCAACTTCTACCGCGTAATCTCGCCCTACGGCAAGGCATTCGCCGATGCGATGCTGGCCACCAATAATGTGCAACTAAAAGACACCGAATACGACAAAGACGGTACGACGAAACTAGACATTGATGCCACCGACCCCGACAACGTATACTTTGCCAAAACTATGATCGGCCTTGACTGGGGTTACGGTCAAGCATATATCGGCATACCTTCATCCCAAAAAGTTACTTTCAAGGATGGTATTTTCTCCGCTCCGGCCAGAGGCGTTGCCGTAGGTGATGATGACGGCGCGGTTGCCATGAACACCAACCAAAAGTTCCGCATCGTGCTGCCCGGCGTCGAGGCCAAAGACTATACTATGACCCTCACGCTCGAATCACAATGTCTAAACAATCGCAAGGTCACAGGCACGCTCACCGTGGGAACAGATATCGCCAAGGTCAAATATGCAGTCGTGCCCAACTACCAGGAAGACGAAGTGATGAGTGACTTGGCCGAAATAGCCGAAAGCGGATATGACTTTGCTCCGCGTGGAAGTTTCAGCTACGACATGTCTGAAGTAGGCAAAGAAACGCTCATACTTGTCGGCCTCAACCGCGATGGACAGCAGGTCGCATACGCATGGAGCACATACTACTATCTTGATAACGACGACACCGCATGGACAAACTGCGGCACGGCTACGCTCAACGTGGGTTTTATAAAAACCCTCTTCAATACGGAAGATGAATCCCTAGAGGCCAACCTGCAACGCAATGTGCAAAATCCAAGGATAATACGACTTGTCGATCCATTCAAAAACAGCAAATATAATGGCTCGAACAAGCATAATTGCGGTCTGCACCACTACATTACCATTAATGCCGTTGAGCCGAAATGCATATACGTACAAGAAGGGCCTGTAGGCCTTGACTACGGCTACGGTCTTATCCGTCTCTGTTCCGCCGCCGAATATTACCTCGGAGCCGGATTCTCCTGGGAAGAAATCGTAGAATATGGGATCGGAGCCACACAGGACAAAGACAACGTCTTGACATTTCCCTCTGAATCGTTGCTTATTTCTATGTTCAACCATAGCAATGGAGAGTGGTTCTATGTCGAAAATGGGGACACGAGCATCAAATTGCCGGCAGACTTCGACCTGCTCGGCGTAAGTGACATCACCATCGATGACAACGCAGATGCGCCTGCACGAATATACAATCTCCAGGGCATCCCCGTAAGCAATCCCGAAGCCGGACAAGTGTATATTGTCGTACGCGGCAATCGTTCCACCAAAGTCGTATTCTAACGACAGACATCATCTCGGGAGTGTCCCGAGTTGATACAAGCGAGGCCGATCCGATGCGGACCGGCCTCGCTTGTATACACAACATTATGCATCGTGTTTGTACCCCGAGGGAGAATCGAACTCCCATCAAAAGTTTAGGAAACTTCTATTCTATCCGTTGAACTATCGGGGCGCTGATAAAGTATGCAAAAGTACTGCTTAAATCCGAGATAAGCAAACCATACGGTAGCGTATGCCGCTTTGGGCATCCTCGCTCCATACCGAAGCATCATCGAGATGCCACTGCGCCGAGTCCACTTCAGGGAAATATGTATCGGCATCCTCAAACGTGGCTCCTATCTGCGTCAGATACAACCGTGATGCAAGAGGCATCGCCTGCCGATAAATCTCACCGCCTCCAATGATAAAAATCTCAGCATCAACATCTTCGGCACTGTCGGCACGCAGACGCCGTATGGCCTGCTCCAAGGATGGGAAAGTCTCTATACCTTCCGCATGGTAAGACAAATTGCGAGTCACCACAACATTGCGACGACCGGGCAATGCTCCGCCGGGCAGAGACTCAAACGTCTTGCGACCCATCACTACCGGATGCCCCATAGTCAAGCGGCGAAAATGGCGCATATCTTCCCGTATATGACACACAAGGTCGCCATGGCGACCTATGGCACCGTCCGAAGCCACGGCTGCTATAATAGATATTGTCATACTTTACATACTTTTAGACAGATACCACACCGGGGATATGAGGATACGGGTCATAATCCTCGAGGCGGAAGTCGTCATAATCGAAGCCAAAAATATCCTTGACGTCAGAGTTGAGAACCATACGCGGCAATGGTCGCGGACTACGCGTCAATTGTAATTTAACCTGCTCGAAATGATTATGGTAGATGTGCGCATCGCCAAGCGTATGCACAAATTCGCCGACCTTCAGCCCTGTGACCTGAGCCATCATCATCAGTAGCAAAGCGTACGAGGCGATATTGAAAGGCACACCCAAGAAGGTGTCGGCACTGCGCTGGTACAGCTGCAGACTCAGACGTCCGTTTGCTACATAAAATTGGAACAATGCGTGGCATGGCGGAAGAGCCATGTTGTCTATATCCGCCACATTCCATGCGCTGACAATGATACGTCGGCTCTCGGGATTGTTGCGAATAGTATTCACCGCATTTGTTATTTGGTCGATAGCTCCGCCCTTGCCGTCAGGCCACGAGCGCCACTGATAGCCGTAGACATGGCCGAGGTCGCCGTTGGCATCCGCCCATTCGTTCCAAATGCGTACGCCGTGTTCCTGCAAGTAATGCACATTGGTATCGCCGCGCAAAAACCACAGTAATTCGTATATTATCGATTTGAGGTGCAATTTCTTGGTGGTAAGTAGCGGGAAGCCTTCTGCAAGATCAAAACGCATCTGATGTCCGAACACCGAGCGCGTGCCCGTACCCGTACGGTCGTCGCGGTCAACACCGTCGCTCATAATCCTGTCCAGCAGTTCTAAGTATTGTTTCATTGGGTGTATTGATTGCTTTTCTATGCAAATTTACGCAATTTTTGCGAGAACTAACGCTGCGATACAATATGTACGTCACGAACACGCACGACGTCACTTGCCCCTGCGCAATACTATGCACGTACGAGCCGGCAGGTACAACTTGAGCCACTCAACTCCGGCAGGCGCATATAGCTCGTCGTGTAAGGTGAGGTGATCAACACCGCACATTACGTTGTCGTAGCCGCCGAAACGTGTCTCATCGGAACTGAGAATGGTATGATATTTGCCGGCCGGAGCCAAAATTCCGTAACCGTCAAACGATTGCGTAGGATTGAAGTTGAATACAAACGCCAAGTCGCCTCGCATAAATGCCAGCACCTGATCATCATCCTTCTCCCAAAGCTTGCGTACCGGCAGCGATTGGAAGTTGTAGGTGCCGCCTACAAGGTGAATGATTGCATTATCCCAATTGTTGAGCAAGTGGTATTTCAGCTCGGGATTATCCACGAGATTCCATTGGCGACGTGCATATTTGTAGCTCCAGCCATTGCCTTCTCGGGGGAAGTCAATCCATTCGGGATGTCCGAACTCGTTGCCCATAAAATTTAGGTATCCGCCGTTGATAGTGGCCAAAGTCACAAGACGTATCATCTTGTGAAGCGCGATGCCGCGAGCAACGGTCGCATCATCATCGCCCATCATCATGTGCCAATACATGTGGTCGTCTATCAGCCGGAATATCACCGTCTTATCTCCCACAAGTGCCTGATCGTGACTCTCAACATAAGATATAGTCTTTTCATCGGCACGACGATTGGTCAACTCCCAGAATATGCTTGTAGGCTTCCAATCCTCGTCTTTGCGCTCTTTGAGTGTCTTAATCCAGTAGTCGGGTATGCCCATAGCCATGCGGTAGTCAAAACCAATGCCGCCATCGCCGAAAGGCAACGCCAGGCCCGGCATTCCACTCATTTCCTCGGCAATAGTGATAGCATGGTTGTTGATACTATGTATCAATTTATTAGCCAAAGTCAGATAAGTAATGGCATTGGTATCCTCGCCGCCATCGTAATAGTCGCCATAGCCGCCGAAAGCTTGTCCGAGGCCATGATTATAGTACAGCATCGAGGTTACGCCATCAAAGCGGAAGCCGTCAAAATGATACTCTTCAAGCCAGAACTTGCAGTTACTCAGCAAAAAGTGCATCACTTCATCCTTGCCGTAATCAAAGCACAGCGAATCCCAGGCGGGATGCTCGCGGCGGCCGTCACCATAGAAATACAAGTCGTACGAACCGTCAAGACGACCCAGACCTTCAGCCTCATTCTTCACCGCATGACTATGCACGATGTCCATAATCACCGCTATACCTTTGCTATGGGCCGCATCAATAAGGCTTTTGAGGTCCTCGGGCGTGCCGAAACGGCTTGACGCCGCAAAAAAGCTGCTGACATGGTAGCCGAAAGAGCCATAGTACGGATGCTCCTGTATTGCCATAATCTGTATGGCATTGTACCCATCTTCGACTATACGCGGCAGCACATTGTCGCGAAACTCGGCATACGTACCCACACCCTCGCGGTCCTGCGCCATACCGATATGGCACTCGTATATCAGCAACGGCCGCACATCAGGCTCGAAGCCCGCATCATGCCACACATAAGCCTGCTCGGGAGACCACACCTGAGCGGCAAAAAGCTTGGTGTCAGCATCTTGCTGTACACGCGTAGCATACGCCGGTATGCGTTCGCCCTCGCCGCCGTCCCATTGGACAAACATTTTGTAAAGGTCGCCGTGCTTCATCGAATCGGCATCGAACACGCCCTCCCAGACGCCGCCTTCAAGGCGCGTCAGCGAATATTGCGGCAGTCGTTGCCAGCCGCTGAAATCGCCCTCGAGAGTGATAGCCGTCGCATTGGGCGCCCATTCGCGAAAGCACCAGCGTCCGTCATCCAGCCGGTGAAGACCGAAATACTCGTGAGCATTGGCAAAATCCACCAACGTCTTGGCGCTGCCCGATGTCAGTCGCTTTTCGGCTCGTATAGCGTCCTGATGCCGTCCCTCAATAGCCGCGGCGTACGGTTCCAGCCACGCGTCATTGCGTATTATCGCCAGCGGCTTTGCCGCACGAACGTTCTGTTCTACCTGACTCTTGTTTGCGCTGTGGACTTTTGCCTTTTTATTTGCGGATGATTTTGCCTTTGTGCTCATATATTGAATGCGGTTCTTTGTGTAAATAAGTATGATAATGACGATTGTCTCCGTTTATGGCTCGAACGTACAACGATATGTATGACACATAATTGCGTGCATCACGAGTTTAGCGGTCAAGGTCTTCACGAACTTTATCCATCTCTTCGTAGAGGTCGGAGGTGAGTTTTTCGACCGTGTGCTCCAATTCTTCAATTTTGTCCTTGTGCTTGCGGTATACGGCGGCGTTGGCGTAGTCGGTTTCGCGACTGCCGGCACGGGCAGCACGTCGGCCGATGCGCGAAGCACGGTCTTCGAGCATATCTTTGCGGATATTACTGATATCAGACTCGAGTTTGGCTATTTCGCGCTCCAAGGCGTCTTCGTACCATCCGAGGGCGACATCTGTCTGCTCGGCGGTGAGCGCATCGGCTTCGTCGATACGGGCTATTTCCTTGGGGTCATAGCGGTTGCCGCATGAACACGCGCCAAGTGCGAAGGCGGCGAATAGTATCAGTGCTTGCAGTTGAAGTTTTATTTCCATACAATTATTTCGTGATCGTTGAATACGGCGTAAGATCGCATCTATTCCCTCTGTGTCAATGTATCACGAGTTTGGATATAATGTTTTTACCTACCAATTGGTTGAGATGCTGCACGATGCGTTCTTTGCTGAAGGAGAGTTCGTTTTTAAGCGATGCAGAGGCGATGACCACGTGCAGTTCGTCCTTTTGGATCCATCGTCGTACAGTGTAGCGGTTGACTGTCGGCCCGACGACCTCGCTCCACAGGAAGCTGGCACGTGCTCGCTCGTAGCTCTCATCGGCGCCGGCAGCAGTAATAGCCTGACGTATAATCGCATCAACGCGCAATGGGTCGTGGCGCTTCATGGCAGCTGTTCGAATGTGCCGTCGGTAACACGCCACATCCGGCATGGAGCATCGGCGGCGAGATGACCTGGTATTTCATCGAGATGGCGGCGGTTGGTGTCGGTGATAAATATCTGGCCGAAGTCTTCGGAGGCTACTAATGCAATGATGCGCGACACGCGTGTGGCATCAAGTTTGTCAAATATGTCATCTAATAGTAGCAGTGGCTTGAGGCCTGTGCTTTCGGCCAAGAAACGGTACTGCGCCATACGAAGAGCTATGGTGAAGGTCTTGGCCTGACCCTGCGAGGCGGTACGACGAAGGGGTAAGCCATTGACCGATACTTCAATATCATCACGATGTATACCCATAGCAGTGTATCCAAGAAGTCGATCGCGGTCGCGATTGCGGCTTAATGCATCGGCGATACCGGCATCCGTTGCACCGTCTAACGGCCCGCGATATTCCATTGTAACAGTCTCGCTGTCGCCGGCGATGATGCCGTAGTAGCGTTGATGGAGTTCGGCAAGACGGCGAATATTGCGACGCCGAGCTTCGATGATGTAGCGTGACGAAAAGTCCATACCGGCTTCGATGGCATCGAAAAGCAGGTAATCGGTGGAGGAATCTTTGAGCATACGATTGCGCTGTTCGAGGGCGCGATTGTAGCGTATAAGATGCTCCAGATAATGGTTATCGGCCTGACTTATAACCATATCTATGAAGCGACGTCGCACTTCGGCCGCTCCGGAAACCAAATTCATGTCGGCCGGAGAGACGAGCACGGCGGGGAATAATCCTATATGGGCGCTTAGACGTCGATATTCTTTGCCGCCACGCTTGAAGCTTTTATGCCCGGGCGAAAGTACAACATTGATGTCGTCTTCGACGCCATTTCGCAGGTAGTCGGCATGCAGGTGTGCCCACGGACACCCACGCCGTATCAGCATATTGTCCGGTGTCCCGGCAAAGCTCTTGGTGTACGATAATACATAGATGGCATCCAAGAGATTAGACTTGCCCATACCATTGTCGCCGAGCATACAATTCAGCTTATCGCAAAAGTCAAGCGATGCTTCGGCGATATTCTTGAAATCGGTTATGCTTATGTGGCGCAGTATCATTTGCCAAAATGGCGTGAGAAGTAAAGCAGATGATAGAGGATGCTGTTGCCCCAGTATTTGCGATTGTGATTGCCGGGACGCGAGATATAGTCGTGCGGAATTTTGGCCTCGAGCAGCTTCCGGTGCAGGGAGGCGTTAACTCCGGAAAAGACATCTTCTATGCCGCAGTCAAATATGATATTATTGGCTCCGGGAGTCATCTGAGGAACCAAGTTGATGATGGTATGCGTCTCCCAGGTCTTGGCCGTGGCGGAGGTGTAGGCACCCAGAGCATCTTTCATCTTCCATCTTTCGGTGTAAGGCAGGATGTTGACGCCACCGCTGGTGCTGCCGATGTTTTTCCATATATCGGGATGGCGTACGCCCAGCCAAAATGCTCCGTGTCCGCCCATACTCAATCCGGTAATGGCCCGTTTGGATGCCTCGGGAAGTGTCGGATAGTGCTTGTCTATATACGGCACAAGGCGCTTGGTCATAAATGTTTCCATCTTCACCTTGGGATTGGCCGGAGCATCCCAGTACCACGAATCGCAACCGTCGGGCATCACCATAGCCATACCATATTGATCGGCGAGGGCGGGGAGCTGTTTGCAGGTGGTTGTCCACTGTTTGTGGTCGCCGCCAAAACCGTTGAGCAGATACACGGTGGGTACGCGGTGCGTGGCGGAGGCGCCTTCGGGGATAATAACCGTAACGACAATAGGTCGCGGCATTTCGACTGCCTTGATTGTAATGGTGTCTACCTTGGCTGCATTGGTCGTCAAAGCGGCAAATAAGGCCACGATGGAAATTATAGCTATCCTGAGTGACATGGTCGTATATTTCTATTGTTTAGTTTAGTTGATTTGAATGCCGAAGCGGCGATGCAAGTAGGCAATCACAACCTCCACCAAATTATCGATATCCATGGCAGAGGTGCTGACGGTAAGGTCATAAGAGGCTGCCTCGCCCCACTGCTTGTCGCTGTAGAAGTTGTAAAAGGCGGCACGTGCCTTATTTGTCTTTTCGACTATGGCGCGAGCCTGATCTACGGTAACATCGGGTTTGCGTTTGCACACGCGTTTGATGCAGTCGTCCTTTGTGGCACTGACAAAGATGCTGGCGACACGCGGATGGTCGCGGAGGATGTAATCGGCGCTGCGTCCTACGATGACGCATGAACCGCGCGAGGCGACACGTCGTACAAAGTCACATTGAGCCTTATAGAGCGCTCCATCTCCCCCGCCAAATCCCCCGCCATCGTAGTATGTCATGGGCCCGGACCCGGCAAAGTTTGCGAAAAATCCGCCGACAAAACTGGGCCGCTTCTCATCGCTGTCGCGGAAGAAGTCGGGACATAACCCGGCATCACAGGCAGCCTGCATCAGCAATTCTTTGTCGTAGAACTCGATACCGAGACGCGAGGCCAGGCGACGGCCGAGTTCGTGACCGCCGCTGCCCATCTGTCGCCCTATGGTGACTACGATATCCGGAGTGATCATTGATCTTTGACGCTTATAGTTACTTAGGCATATCGCCAATGGTCTGTTCAAGTGTCGCCTTGTTGCAGATACCGTCAATGATGATTACGGCATTATCCTTGATGGTTACCACCAGAATGTTGATCATGTCATCCTTGCCTGTGGGATTCTGGCATACAGCCATAAATTCGCCGTTCTCACCATTAACGGATACCAGTTGGTTTTCTTCGGGGATAGTGGTGAGGTCGACCTTAATGGCATCAATTGCGGCAGCATCAAGCTGACCCATAAGTATGGTACCATCGTTGATACCCTCTTCTTTAAGCGAAGAACCGGCCATAGCGGTGATGTCGCTGATGCCTTCGGTTGCCTTATATTTGGCCATGAATTCGGCCATAGTCATTGCAGTTGCACTGACAAGGCTTACCAATGACAAAATGAGCAAAAATGCAATACGTTTCATAATCTTATTAGTTTTTCTTGTTGTATGTATGTTCTTTAGTAAATAATTGACGCTAATATTGGTTACGTATGTATAACTGCGCTTTTCTATACGCCGTATAAGTTTTGTTTATTGATAATTGTTGATGGTATACCCTACGTATGAACGCGGCGTAAGTTGATGCAGGCGTGCTCGCACGTCTTCGCTCACATCGAGGCCGTCAATAAAATCGGAAATTGTCTGCGAGGTCACGGTATGATTGGTGCGCGTCAAGGCTTTGAGTGCCTCGTACGGATTGGGATAGCCTTCGCGACGGAGGATGGTCTGAATACCTTCGGCCACCACACTCCACATTGCGTCAAGGTCGGCATCTATGGCGTCACGGTTCAACAGTAGTTTGCCCAGTCCCTTCTCGGTGGATGCTATCGCTATGAGCGTATGCGCCATAGGGACGCCGATGTTGCGCAGTACGGTGCTATCCGTAAGATCGCGTTGAAGGCGCGATACCGGCAGTTTGGTCGCAAGATGCCCCAGCAAGGCGTTGGCAATTCCAAGATTACCCTCGCTGTTTTCGAAGTCTATGGGATTTACCTTATGCGGCATCGCGGACGATCCTACTTCGCCTTGGCGTATGCGTTGTTTGAAGTAATTCATGGATATGTACATCCACATGTCGCGATCCAAGTCAAGGATGATTGTATTGATACGACGCATAGCATCCATCATCGCGGCCATATTGTCGTAGTTTGAAATCTGCGTAGTCCACGGCTCGCGTTCTATACCGAGGGTCTCACGCAGGAATTCGGCGGCAAAGCCCTGCCAATCGACATCGGGGAAAGCGGCACGATGTGCATTGAAGTTGCCTGTAGCGCCGCCGAATTTCCCTGATACGGGGATTGAGAGCAACTGTCGTTTTTGGCTTTCGAGACGACTTACGTAGACGTATATTTCCTTGCCAAGCGTGGTGGGCGATGCGGGCTGTCCGTGTGTACGCGCCAGCATAGCGAGGTCTCGCCATTCGTGTGCCTGCGATCGCAAGTGCTCTATAAGAGCCTCCAAAGCAGGCATATACGCCCCGGTCAGCGCTTCGCGCAACGACATAGGCACTGCCGTATTGTTGATGTCCTGCGATGTGAGGCCGAAGTGTACGAATTCTTTATTGGCACTAACGCCCATAGCGTCCATACGTTCCTTAATAAAGTATTCGACGGCTTTTACATCATGATTGGTCACCTTCTCGATATCCTTGACCCGCGCCGCATCTTCAATGGCGAAATCTTGATACAGCGAACGCATACGCTGTTCATCTTCTTGGCTCAAAGGCGCAATCTGCGGCAGTCCCAGACGCGTTAGAGATATAAAATACTCTACTTCTACTCTTAATCGGTAGCGTATCAATGCAAACTCTGAAAAGTACTCGGCCATTCGAGAGCATTTGTCCCGATAGCGGCCGTCGATGGGCGAAATCGCAGTCAGTGTATCCAATTCCATATATCTGTGTCTTAGACTACGAAATTACAAATAATTTATCACTTATACCCTACCCTTCGGCCGATTTAGCGCATTTTTTTGATCGAACGCCACTCGGCGGCCTTTTGTCATAAAAAACATGCGACATACAACGCCCCATTCGGCATTGTATGTCGCATATATGTATCGATATCCGCTTATCGAATTATTCGGCTGCGGGTGCTTCGGCTGCTGGTGCCTCTGCTGCGGGAGCTTCTGCAGCAGGTGCTTCTGCGGCGGGAGCAGCAGGAGCGGCGGCTTTGCGGCGGCTGCGGCGAGTGGTTTTCTTCTTCTCTTCCTTGCCGGCCTTGCCCATTGTCTCGTTGTAGTCTACCAACTCAATGAAGCATGTCTTGGCGTTGTCGCCCAGACGGTTGCCGGTTTTGAGTATACGAGTGTAACCACCGGGGCGGTTAGCAATCTTGGTTGCGATTTCGCCGAAGAGTTCCTTAACGGCTTCCTTGCTCTGCAAATGTGCAAAGACAAGACGACGGTTGGGAGTGGTATCTTCTTTGGCGCGGTTGATCAGCGGCTCGGCGTACACGCGCAGGGCTTTGGCTTTGGCCAAGGTGGTGAATATGCGTTTGTGCATAATCAGCGAAGTGGTCATATTAGCCAAGAGGGCATCGCGATGTGCCTTGGTGCGGCTAAGATGATTGAATTTTTTATTGTGTCTCATCGTGAATGTTACTCTTTATCCAGTTTGTATTTTGAAATGTCCATGCCGAAGGACAGGTTCATGCTTGCAAGGAACTCGTCAAGCTCGGTCAGAGACTTCTTACCGAAGTTGCGGAACTTGAGCAGGTCGTTTTTGTTGAACTGTACAAGTTCGCCCAAAGTCTCAACCTCGGCGCTCTTGAGGCAATTGAGTGCGCGTACGCTCAGTTCCATATCGACGAGTTTGGTCTTCAGAAGTTGACGCATGTGCAGCACTTCCTCATCGAATTCATCGCTTTCGCCTGTCTCGGGTGCGTCGATCGTAATCTTCTCGTCGGAGAACAAGGCAAAATGATGGATAAGAATGCGGGCAGCCTCTTTGAGGGCATCCTTGGGATGTATCGATCCGTTAGTGGTGATTTCGAGGATAAGCTTGTCGTAGTCGGTCTTTTGGTCGACACGGAAGTTTTCTATGGTGTATTTGACGTTCTTTATGGGCGTGTAGATGGAGTCGATGGCGAGAATATTGACATCATCATCAGCTATTTCCTGCTCTTCGGCAGACACCCATCCGCGACCTTTATTGATTGTCAGTACGATAGTGAAACTTGCATCGGCATCCAGATGGCATATCACCTGTTCGGGGTTGAGAACCTGGAAGCTGGTCAAAGCCTTACCTATGTCTCCGGCCGTAAACAGTTCGGTACCGGAGACGGTAATGGTGACTTTTTCGTCTTCGTGGTCCTCGACAACCTGGCACAGGTCTACCTTCTTGAGGTTGAGGATGATGTTGGTGACATCTTCTTTGACGCCGGGAATGGTGTCAAACTCGTGTTTAACGCCGTCGATGCGTATCGACGAAATGGCGAAGCCCTCCAAGGAGGAGAGAAGCACACGACGCAGTGCGTTGCCCACAGTGATGCCATAGCCGGGTTCCAAGGGTTTGAACTCGAATTTGCCGTAGAAGTTGTCTGCTTCAAGCATCAGGACTTTGTCGGGCTTTTGGAATTGTAAGATAGCCATGGATCGGGTTGTTTTTAGATTTTATTACTTGGAGTATAGCTCGACGATGAGCTGCTCCTTGATGTTTTCGGGGATGTCCTCGCGTGCGGGAACGTGCAGGAATTTACCGCTCTTGAGGCTTTCGTCCCATTCGATCCAGGGATACTTACTGTGGTTGAAACCGGCGAGGTTGTCGGCTATCACCTCCAGCGATTTGGATTTTTCGCGAACACCCACAACGTCTCCTGGTTTTACCTGGTAGGAGGGGATGTTAACGATAGCACCGTTGACCACGATGTGACGGTGGAGCACTATCTGACGCGCAGCAGCACGAGTGCGGGCGATACCCAGACGGTATACCACGTTGTCCAAACGGGACTCGAGGAGCTGAAGCAGGATTTCACCGGTAATACCCTTCATCGAGGAAGCCTTGGTAAAGAGGTTACGGAACTGTTTCTCAAGTACGCCGTAGGTGTATTTTGCTTTTTGCTTTTCACGCAGCTGGACGCCGTACTCGCTGGTTTTGCGGCGACGGTTTTGTCCGTGCTGGCCCGGGGGGAAGTTGCGTCTTGCCTGGACTTTGTCGGGGCCGAAGATGGGCTCGCCGAATTTACGGGCGATTTTGGTCTTAGGACCTGTATATCTTGCCATTGTTTTATTATCTTGTATGGTTGAATATTTGATGGTGGTGTGGGGCGCGGGGCGCTCGTACGCTTCCGGTAGTGTTCCGCGTGGCGTTCCTCGGCTGTGCAGCCGCAGTCACAGAGAGGTGATGTTCGTTGTGACCCTTCACTGGCCGCGGTGCCCGTGCGGACTTGCTCGGTTGGGACGTGGTGTCGGCACTTACTGCGTGCCGTTCGGCCCCGGCCTTCGCCTCCGCCTGATGGCGGACGACGCACACTATCATCGGTTATTGTTGATGTGTATGCTATGTACTAAAAGGTATTCGCTTCGATAATGTCTCGCGGTGCCGCTGCACCCGCGACATTGCCGGCTATGTGGTAGTGTCGTCTTGACGCACTCCGCATTATACGCGGCGGCGTTTGGGAGGACGGCATCCGTTGTGCGGCAGCGGCGTAACGTCGATTATCTCGGTTACTTCGATGCCTGCGCCGTGGATGGTACGGATGGCGGACTCGCGTCCGTTGCCGGGTCCCTTGACGTATGCTTTTACCTTGCGCAGACCCAGGTCGTATGCGGTCTTGGCGCAGTCCTGCGCTGCCATCTGAGCAGCGTAAGGGGTATTCTTCTTTGAGCCTCTGAAGCCCATTTTGCCTGCCGATGACCAGGAGATAACCTGGCCTTCGCTGTTGGCAAGGCAAACGATGATGTTGTTGAAAGAGGAGTGTACGTGAAGCTGGCCTTCGGCGCTGACTTTGACGTTTCTCTTCTTAGCTGCGACTGTTTTCTTTGCCATAATTGGATGGTGTTGTTATTATTTAGTAGCTTTCTTTTTGTTGGCGACGGTTTTCTTGCGGCCCTTGCGGGTACGTGCGTTGTTCTTTGTGGACTGACCGCGCACGGGAAGACCGTTACGATGACGGATTCCGCGATAGCATCCTATATCCATAAGACGCTTGATGTTCAGCTGGATTTCGCTGCGCAGGTCGCCTTCTACTTTGTAATCGCTGCCTATCACTTCGCGGACCTTGGCGGCCTGTTCGTCGCTCCAGTCTTTAACTTTGATGTTGACATCTACGCCGGCTTTCTCCAAGATGCTCTTAGCCGAGCTGCGGCCTATGCCGAAGATGTAGGTCAGTGCGATTTCACCTCTTTTGTTTTGGGGGAGGTCAACTCCCACGATTCTTACTGCCATATATGTGGTTATGTTGTTGTGTTGGTGCGGTTGGATTTAATAAAAAATTATCCTTGACGCATTTTTAATTTGGGATTTTTTTTATTGATCACATACAGCCGACCCTTACGACGGACGATTTTGCTGTCGGGCGTGCGTTTTTTGATTGAAGCTCGTACTTTCATTGTTCTTTTAGTATTATAGTTTACGTTGTTTTTTCGGATTTATTGCCCGGCGGTATCGTCGCTGTGTGCACACGCCGTCGGGGTTACACCTTTTACAATGCTTATTTGTAGCGGAAGGCTATGCGCCCTTTGCTCAAGTCGTATGGGGACATCTCTACGCGCACTTTGTCCCCAGGAAGTATTTTAATATAGTGCATACGCATCTTTCCGGAGATGTGTGCCGTGATCTGATGCCCGTTCTCGAGCTCGACGCGGAACATTGCGTTGGATAGGGCCTCTACGATGGTGCCGTCCTGTTCTATTGCTGCCTGTTTTGCCATAAATGGTGTTGCTGTTAAGTATTGCTTGTGGTGTAGTGTTGGGTTGGTGTTTATTTTATTTGATTTGACTCGGTTCAGATAAATCGTTCGCCAAGGGCTTCGCGGATGTACTCAAAGGATGTCAGCACTCGTGTCTCGCCGTTGACTATGGCCATAGTGTGCTCATAGTGAGCCGATGGACGATGGTCGCGTGTACGGCAGGTCCATCCGTCTTGTGCTATGGTGATGTTACGGCTTCCCATATTTATCATGGGCTCGATGCAAAGACACATACCGTTACGAATCACCGGGCCGGTGCCGCGACGTCCGTAGTTGGGCACTTCGGGATCTTCATGCATATCACGACCTATTCCGTGTCCGCACATCTCGCGCACAACGCTGTATCCGCGATGTTCGCAGTATGTCTGCACGGCATTGCTGATGTCTCCTATGCGGTGACCGGCGCGACATGCCTCAATGCCTACGTACAATGATTCTTTGGTGGTGCGGCACAAGGCCAGCACTTCGGGGTCTACTTCGCCCACGGCGAAGGTGTAGCACGAATCGCCCATAAAGCCGTCTTTGGCTACCACCAAATCGGTGCCTATGATGTCGCCTTCGCGCAGGGCGTATGCCGACGGAAATCCGTGAACTACGACATCGTTGACTTCGATGCACAGCGTGCCGGGGAAGCCTTCGTAACCGAGGCAAGCCGGTATACCGCCGTTGTCATGGATATATTCGCGGGCTATGGTGTCCAAGCGCTGAGTCGTAACCCCGGGCGCTATCCAGCGAGCTATCTCGCCCAGCGTCCTGGAGGTCAGGTCGCAGGCCGGAAGCATCTGCTCGATTTCTTGTGGGGTCTTTAGCTTGATCATTATGGCGTTGTTTTGTGGTGGTTATCTGTCGTTGTCGCCGCCGTGTGTGCGGACGGGTCTGTCGGCCCGTCCGCGGCACTGCGGTGGTTTGGTTGTATCAATATGCCGAGCCTGTAGTGCGTCCCTTAATCTTGCCTTCTTTCATAAGGCCGTCATAGTGGTGCATCATCAGGTGCGACTCGATTTGTTGCAGGGTGTCAAGCACAACACCTACCATAATCAGCAGGGATGTGCCGCCGAAGAATTGTGCAAAGTTCTGGCTGATGCCGAAGAAGCGAGCAAAAGCGGGAAGGATTGCAACGATGCCCAAGAAGATAGAGCCGGGCAGGGTGATGCGGCTCATAATGGTGTCGAGGTACTCGGCCGTCTTCTTACCCGGTTTGACGCCGGGGATAAATCCGTTGTTGCGCTTCATATCTTCGGCCATCTGGGTGGGACGCACCGTGATGGCGGTGTAGAAGTAGGTGAAGGCAACAATCATCAAGAAGAAGATAAGGTTGTACCAAAAGCCGTTGATATCAGTCAATGCTTGCACCAGACCCGAGCCATCGCTCGCAAAGCCTACCAGCGTGATGGGGATAAACATAATTGCCTGTGCAAAAATGATAGGCATCACACCGGCTGCATTGACTTTCAAAGGTATGTACTGGCGTGCACCACCGTACTGACGGTTGCCGACAATACGCTTGGCGTATTGTACGGGCACTTTACGTGTCCCTTGTACCAAAAGCACTGCACCGATGGTAACGGCAAACAGCAGCACGATTTCGACGATGAACATCACAAGACCGCCTTCGCTACCACTGGCACCGGGCAGACGGGAAGTGAATTCGTAGAACAGTGCCGATGGGAGTCGGGCAATGATACCTACCAAGATGATGAAGGAGATACCGTTGCCTATACCGCGGTCGGTGATACGCTCGCCCAACCACATGATGAACATGGAGCCGGCTGCGAGGATGATGGTCAGGTAGACGATGTTCCAGAACCCGAAAGTAGCAACTTCTCCACCATTAGCTTGCGCAAACTGGTACTGGAGGTTGACCAGATAGGCGGGTGCCTGCATAAGCAGGATCAACACTGTCAAATAACGGGTGTACTGGGTCAGTTTTTGACGTCCGCTCTCGCCTTCACGCTGCATCTTCTGGAACGAAGGAAGCACCATGCCGAGGAGCTGGATAACGATGGAGGCAGTGATGTAGGGCATAATACCCAAGGCAAATATTGATGCCTGGGAGAACGCGCCGCCGGAGAACATATCGAGCAGCTGCATCATACCTGTCTTGTTGGTGAAATTAGACAGAGCATCGATGGCAGCCGGAGATACGCCGGGGAGCACTACATAACAGCCCAGTCGGTAGATGAGTACCAACAGGACAGTGATGAGGAGCCTCTTGCGCAGCTCTTCGATAGTCCAGATGTTTTTTAAGGTCTCGAAGAATCTCATATTGTGTTATGCTTTGACGACAGCGCCGCCTGCGGCCTCAATGGCCTTCTGGGCTGCCTGTGAGAATGCGTTGGCCTCAACGGTTATGGCTTTGGTAATTTCGCCGCCGGCGAGTATCTTAACCAGCTGGTTGCGGCCGGCAAGTCCGGCTGCACGAAGGTCGGCGAGGGTCACCTTGTCAAGGTTTTTGCCCTCGGCAAGTGTTTGGATTACGTCGAGATTGATGGCCTTGTACTCTACACGGTTCAGGCTTTTGAAGCCCCACTTGGGAAGACGACGTTGCAGAGGCATCTGACCGCCTTCGAAACCGATTTTACGTTTGTAACCCGAACGCGATTTGGCACCTTTGTGTCCGCGTGTGGATGTACCGCCCTTGCCGGAACCCTGGCCGCGACCTATGCGGGTCTTGGTGCGTACCGAGCCGATAGCGGGTTGTATATTGCTTAAGTCCATTGTTATTTTCTATTATGGGTGTTGGTTATGTTGTTTTTGGAGTTGTCCCTCCGCCGGGGCTTTTCGGTCCCGGCGGGTCGGACTGTCTCCTTATATCAGGCCTCGGTAACGGTTACAAGGTGATGTACCTTCTGTACCATGCCGCGGATGGAGGGGGTGTCTTCCTTTACCACGGTGTGGTTCATCTTGCGCAGGCCTAAGGCGTCAAGAGTGCGCTTCTGTACTGCCGGGCAGTTGATGCGGCTCTTAGTCTGTGTGATTTTTATCTGTGCCATTGTCTGGTGTTTTGTAGTTTGTGTGACTTTGCCCGGGCTTGGAGTCGCGGGCTTGAATGTCTTAGCCGCGGAAAACTTTTTCGACGGTGATGCCGCGGTTCTGCGCTACCTGTGCGGGCGAACGCATCTCGGACAAGGCGGCTATGGTGGCCTTTACAAGGTTGTGGGGGTTGGACGAACCTTTGCTCTTTGCAAGGACGTCGGTCACGCCTACGCTCTCGAGGACGGCACGCATAGCGCCACCGGCCTTTACACCGGTACCGGTGGAGGCGGGTTTGAGGATGATGCGCGAGCCGCTGAATTTGGCTTCCTGCTCGTGGGGGATGGTGCCTTTGTGTACGGGTACGCGGACGAGGTTTTTCTTGGCTGCTTCTACGCCCTTGGCGATAGCGGCCTGTACCTCGTTGGCCTTACCCAAGCCCCAGCCTACGATGCCGTTTTCGTTACCGACAACGACGATGGCGGCGAAGGTGAAGGTACGACCACCCTTGGTTACTTTGGTGACGCGGTTGATGGCCACTAAGCGGTCTTTCAGTTCGAGATCGCTTGTAGTTTTTACTCGATTGTTTCTTTTAGCCATGATGGTTGTCTTTAGAATTTGAGGCCACATGCGCGTGCGGCGTCGGCCAGGGATTTAACACGACCGTGGAAGAGGTATCCGTTGCGGTCAAATACTACTTCGGTAATGCCGGCGGCCAGGGCCTTCTCGGCGATTTTTTTGCCGACTTCTGCAGCGACGGTCTTCTTGTCGCCTTGAACGTCGAGGTTGCGCGATGATGCTGCAACCAAGGTGGCTCCTGCCAAGTCGTCTACGAGTTGTACGTAGATCTGCTTATTGGAGCGGAACACTGTCATGCGCGGACGCTGGGCTGTTCCGGAGATTTTGCCGCGGATGCGTGTCTTGATTTTATTTCGTCTTTCTATTTTGGTTACCATTGTGGTAGGATGTTTTTTGTGGATTGTGTGAGGTTGTTGCTAAGCTATGGCCCGGTTATTACTTGGCGCTTGCGCTCTTACCGGACTTGCGACGAATGATTTCGCCGACAAACTTGATGCCTTTGCCTTTGTAAGGCTCGGGCTTGCGCAGTGAGCGAATCTTGGCGCATACCTGACCGAGAAGCTGCTTGTCATCGCTTTCGAGGATGATCAGCGGGTTCTTGTTGCGCTCGCTCTTAGCCTCTACCTTAACCTCGGGGGGAAGCTTTATATAGATGGCGTGAGAGTAGCCGAGTGCCAGCTCCAGAACTTGGCCGGTAGCTGTAGCGCGGTAACCTACGCCTACGAGTTCCATTTCTTTACGGTAGCCTTCGCTCACGCCTACGACCATATTGTGAATCAGCGCGCGCCACAAACCGTGCTGTGCGCGATGCTCGCGATCGTCGGTGGGACGGGTTACTACTACGTGTCCGTCTTCAACTTTGACGCTGAGGTCGGAGTGTACAGTCTGTTCGAGGGTGCCCTTGGGACCCTTGACTGTGACTTTTTCGCCGGATACCGTGACGGTAACGCCGGCGGGTATTGCTATGGGGGCTTTTCCTATACGTGACATGTCTGTGTGCTTTGTTCAGTGATTAGTATACGTAGCATAACACTTCGCCGCCGATTTTTTCTTCGGCTGCCTGCTTGTTGGTCATCACGCCTTTGCTGGTGGACAGGATGGCGATGCCAAGTCCGTTGAGCACACGGGGCATGTCTTTGTAGCCGGTGTATTGACGAAGGCCGGGACGCGATACGCGCTTGAGAACCTTGATGGCGTTAACACGGTCTACGGGATCGTACTTGAGGGCTATTTTAATAGCGCCTGCAGGAGTGTTCCCTTCGATGAATTTGTAGTTGAGGATGTAGCCCTGCTCGAAGAGTATCTTGGTGATCTCTTTCTTGATGTTGGAGGCGGGCACTTCCACAACGCGGTGGTTGGCCTTGATGGCGTTCCTCAATCTTGTCAGATAGTCTGCAATGGGATCTGTCATTGTTGTTTGTTGTTAAATTGATTGGGGTGTTCCCAACAATATTTAATACTAAAAGTCTTCTCTGTTTGTCATGCCCTCCAAAAGGATGGCAGCGGGAGGGAGGAGCGGAACCGCATTATGCGGTGTGTATGTCATCAATTTAGTCATCCGTGTCGGGCCGCCGCAGGTCCATGCCCGCGGCGGCAACGGACGTTTACCAGCTGGCTTTCTTTACACCGGGTATCAGACCGGCAGAAGCCATCTCGCGGAACTGTATACGCGAAATACCGAACTGGCGCATATATCCCTTGGGGCGTCCGGTGATGGAGCAGCGGTTGTGCATCCGGATGCTGGACGCGTTCTTGGGCAGGCGTTGCAGCTGCTGATAAATCTCGTAGGCACTTTCGCCTTGCTTGGCGAGCTCTTTGGCCTGCAGACGCAGTGCTGCTTTACGCTCGGCATATTTCTGAACGAGGCGTGCGCGCTTTACTTCGCGCGCTTTCATTGATTCTTTTGCCATTATACTGTGTTTGTGCGGGGGTTAGTTTTTGGCGTTCTTGAAGGGAAGTCCGAAGTGCTTGAGCAGCGCGTAACCTTCGGCATCAGTCTTGGCGGAAGTCACAAATGTGATGTTCATACCAAGAAGCTTGCTGATGGCATCGATGTTGATCTCGGGGAAGATGATCTGCTCGGTGATGCCGAGAGTGTAGTTGCCACGGCCGTCAAGTTTGCCTTCTATACCCTTGAAATCACGGATACGGGGCAGAGCCACACGTACCAGACGCTCAAGGAATTCGTACATACGCTCGCGACGAAGGGTCACGCGTACGCCTACGGGCATTTTCTTGCGCAGGTGGAAGTTGGAGATATCCTTCTTGGACAAGGTGGCCACTGCTTTCTGACCGGTGATGGCGGTGAGCTCGGCGATGGCGGTGTCTATGATCTTGCGATCCTGAGTTGCTTCACCAAGACCCTGATTAATGACAATTTTCTCCAAGCGGGGCACCTGCATTACGGTGGTGTAGTTGAACTCTTTCTCAAGGGCGGGGATAATGCGCTCCTTGTAGTCTTTCTGAAGTGTGGTGGTGCTCATTATTTAATCTCCTCTCCTGATTTTTTTGAATAACGGACTGTCTTGCCTGCCTCGTTCTTACGGAAGCCCACGCGTACGGGCTTACCGCTCTTGGGGTCGAGCAGGGCAACGTTGCTCACATGTATGCCGGCCTCTTTCTTCACCAGACCGCCCTGAGGGTGCTGAGCCGAGGGTTTGGTGGCCTTGGTGACTACATTGACGCCTTCGACGACTACACGGTCTTTTTTGACGAGTACTTCGAGTACGCGTCCTTGCTTGCCGCGGTCTTCGCCGGCGAGCACTTGTACGGTGTCGCCTTTTTTGATATGCTGTTTGCTCATTGTCTTGTTTGTGTTTGGTGGCGCGAGGCTTGATTAGAGCACCTCGGGTGCCAGTGAAACGATTTTCATGTTGGTGGCACGGAGCTCACGGGCTACCGGTCCGAAGATACGCGTGCCACGGAGTTCGCCGGCGTTATTGAGCAGTACACAGGCGTTGTCGTCAAAGCGGATGTAGGATCCGTCGGCACGGCGGATTTCCTTCTTGGTGCGTACGACGACGGCTTTGCTGACGGTGCCTTTCTTGACGTCGGAACCGGGCAGGGCGTTTTTCACCGATACTACGATGATGTCACCTACGGAAGCATAACGGCGCCCTGTACCTCCGAGTACGTGGATGCACAGTACTTCTTTGGCGCCGGAGTTGTCGGCTACAGTGAGCCTTGTTTCGGTTTGTATCATTGTCGTTACTTAACTTTTTCGATGATTTCTACTAATCTCCAGCGCTTGGTCTTGCTCATAGGGCGAGTTTCCATCAGGCGTACGGTGTCACCTACGGAGCACTCGTTCTTCTCGTCGTGGGCGTGGAACTTCTTGGTCTTGTTCACGAATTTGCCGTAGATGGGGTGTTTCTCTTTCCATTTTACGGTCACGGTGATTGTCTTGTCGCCTTTGTTGCTGGAAACAACCCCGATGCGTTCTTTACGAAGATTTCGTTTTTCCATGTGTTTCTGTTGTTAGTTGTTGTGGAACATTGGATGGGGATGTCCGGAGTTATTTCGCAGCTTTGGCTTCCTGTATTTCGCGAGCACGAAGTTCGGTCTTCACGCGTGCTATAGCACGACGGTCGGCTGTAATCTTTGCAGGGTTATCCAGGGGCGTTACGGCATGGTTGATGGTGAGCTGGCGGTAGTCTTTCTCCATCTGTGCGAGGCGTGCGCGCAGGTCGGCGGTCGCCATTTCTTTGATTTCTTGCTGTTTCATAGTGGCGTGCTGACTTTTAGACGTTCTGGCTGGGATCGTAGTCGCGTGCTACGACGAATTTGGTGACTACGGGGAGCTTCTGTGCGGCAAGGCGCAGTGCTTCCTTTGCGATTTCGTAGCTTACGCCTTCGACCTCGATAATCATACGGCCGGGAGTAACGGGTGCTACGAAGCCTTCGGGCGAACCTTTACCTTTACCCATACGGACTTCGGCAGGTTTCTTGGTGATAGGCTTATCGGGGAAGATGCGTATCCAAATCTGACCCTGACGCTGCATGTAGCGGGTCACGGCGATACGAGCAGCCTCTATCTGGCGACCGGTGATCCATTTGGATTCAAGGGTCTTTATACCAAAGGAGCCGAAGGCGAGCTGGTTGCCACGTTGGGCATTACCTTTCATGCGGCCTTTTTGTGAACGGCGGAATTTGGTTTTCTTAGGTTGTAACATTGTCGTTTTTGTTGGATGTTGTTAACTTTTGTGTTGTTCTCCGCGTGCCGTGCCTTAACGGGGGTTCTTGGCACCGCGGCGGAAGCCTCCGCGACGGCCTGCCGGTGCACCGGCGGGACGATTTTCCTTGGAAGCCTGAGTGAACGAGGGAGCCAGGTCACGTTTGCCATAGACTTCGCCACGGCAGATCCATACCTTTACGCCGACAACGCCGACTTTGGTGTGGGCTTCTACGAGTGCGTAGTCGATGTCGGCACGCAGAGTGTGCAGGGGAGTACGACCTTCCTTGAACATTTCACTGCGAGCCATTTCGGCGCCGTTGAGGCGGCCGCTGACCTGTACCTTGATACCCTCTGCACCGGCACGCATAGTCGATGCTACGGCCATCTTAACGGCGCGGCGGTAAGCTATCTTACCTTCGATCTGACGAGCGATATTGGCGGCTACGATTTGGGCGTCCATTTCGGGGCGTTTTACCTCGAAGATATTGATTTGTACGTCTTTGTCGGTGATTTTCTTAAGCTCTTCTTTGAGCTTTTCAACTTCGCTGCCGCCTTTGCCGATAATCAGACCGGGGCGCGAGGTGCAAATGGTGATGGTTACGAGCTTGAGGGTACGTTCGATGACAATGCGGGATACCGAGCATTTGGCCAAGCGGACATCGAGGTAGCGGCGAAGGCGCGAGTCTTCTAAGATGGTGTCGCCGTATTTCTTGCCGCCGTACCAGTTGGAATCCCAGCCACGGATGATGCCGAGGCGGTTGCTGATAGGATTAACTTTCTGTCCCATGGTTTATGCTTCTGTGTTTTGGTTGATACGGTCTACGATGATGGTGACGTGGTTGGAACGCTTGCGAATGCGATATCCACGTCCTTGGGGTGCTGTGCGAAGGCGTTTGAGCATCGGTGCGCAGTCTACGTGTATGGTCTTTACGCAGAGTACGCCGGCTTCGGCCTTTTCTTCGTTCTTTGCTTCCCAGTTGGCGATGGCCGAGCGAAGGAGCTTTTCGAGACGTCCGGCAGCTTCCTTATTGGAGAACTTGAGCAGGCCTAAGGCGCGGAAAACTTCTTTGCCACGTACCATATCAGCCACGAGGCGCATCTTGCGGGGGGAAGAAGGGACGTTGTTGAGCCGCGCAAAGGCTGTCACTTTCTTGACTGCCTTGATCTTGTCGGCTGCTTCTTTTTTTCTATTACCCATTGTATTATGCGGTTGTTTTGGCGGGTTCTGTTTTTTGTTGTTTTGGATGTTTGGTCGCGGCGGTATTACGTAGCGGTCGGTGGTCTTAGCGCTGTCGGGGTGACGCGGCGTCTCCGGGGTACTTGCCGAGGAAGGCTGGCTTACGTTGGAGTGCGCTTGCGCGCCCGTTCGAGACTCCGGCTGCCGCCGCTGCGCGGTGCCGCCACCTTAGTCGGTGAACGGCTGCCGCCGCGGTCGCCGGATTATTTTTTCTTGTTGCCGGCGTGTCCGCGGAATGTGCGGGTGGGGGCGAATTCGCCGAGCTTGTGGCCTACCATGTTTTCGGTGACGTACACGGGGATAAACTTGTTTCCGTTGTGTACGGCGAAGGTATGACCTACGAACTCGGGAGCGATCATGGATGCGCGGCTCCACGTCTTGATGACGTTCTTCTTACCGGTGGCGTCCATATCGGCGACTTTTTTCTCCAATTTTACGGAGATAAAGGGTCCTTTTTTTAGGGAACGGCTCATAAGTGTATGCTGATTATCTGATTACTTCTTTCTTCTCTCAATAATGTACTTCGATGAGTGCTTCTTGGGCGCACGGGTCTTGAGACCTTTAGCGTAGAGACCCTTGCGTGAGCGGGGATGTCCACCGGAAGCGCGGCCCTCACCACCACCCATGGGGTGATCGACAGGGTTCATAACCACGCCGCGGTTGCGCGGACGACGTCCGAGCCAGCGTGAGCGGCCGGCCTTACCGGAACGTTCGAGCGAATGTTCGCTGTTGCCTACGACACCGACGGTTGCACGGCAGGTGCTGAGGATTTTGCGGGTTTCGCCCGAAGGAAGTTTGATAATAGCATAGTTGCCTTCGCGTGACACAATCTGTGCGAAGGTGCCGGCGCTGCGGGCAATGAATGCGCCCTGGCCGGGACGGAGCTCGATGTTGTGTACCAGCGTACCTACGGGTATCTTACCCAGGGGCAGGCAGTTGCCTACTTCGGGAGCCACGTCTTCGCCGGAAACCACGGTAGTGCCGACTTCGAGGCCGTTGGGTGCAATGATGTACGCTTTGGCACCGTCAACGTAGTACAGCAGGGCGATGCGTGCCGAGCGGTTGGGGTCGTATTCGATGCTCTTGACTACGGCGGGTATGCCGTCTTTGTTTCTCTTAAAGTCTATGATACGGTATTTGCGTTTGTGGCCACCGCCCAGGTATCGGGAGGTGAGGTGGCCTTCGGCGTTGCGACCGCCGCTGGCGCGCTTACCGACTGTAAGAGATTTCTCCGGTGTAGTAGCAGTGATGGTACCTTTGAATACACCGATAACTTTGTGTCGTTGCCCGGGGGTGGTGGGCTTGAATTTTCTTACTGCCATTTTATGTTAGATGTTGCTAAAGAAGTCTATGGTCTGGCCGTCTGCGACGTTTACAAAGGCTTTTTTCCACTGGGCTGTCTTGCCGCGCAGAAGGCCGGTGCGTGTCCAGCGGGATTTGTTCTTGCCGCGGACTATGGCTGTATTGACGTTGACGACTTTTACACCGTAAGTTTGCTCTACGAGGGTCTTTATCTGGTACTTGTTTGCCTCGGGGGATACACGGAAGGTGTATGTTCCGCGCTTTTCGGTAAGCTTGGTGGCCTTCTCGGTAATGATGGGTTTGATCATTATATCCATTATTGTTCCTCCTTAGAATTTGTTTACCGTCTCGAGCGAGCTCTCGGTAATGATGATTACGTTGTTGTTGAGCAGTGCGTAGGTGTTGGCATCAACGGCGCGGAGGATGTTGACTCCGGGGACGTTGCGTGCCGACAGGGCTACGTTGCGGTCGATGTTGGCGTTGAGCACGAGTGCTTTCTTGCCTTCAAAGTTGAGGGCTTTGGCAATCTTGACAAACTCCTTGGTCTTGGGAGCTTCGATCTTGATGTCCTCGACCACGATGATTTGGCCGTCGGCTGCCTTAGCGGATAATGCGCTGCGACGTGCGAGGTCTTTCATCTTGGCGTTGAGTTTGAAGCGGTAGTCGCGGGGACGGGGACCGAATACACGGCCGCCACCTACAAGTACGGGCGAGTTGATATCACCGATACGCGAACCGCCGCCGCCTTTTTGTTTGTGCAGTTTGCGGGTCGAGCCGGACACTTCGCTACGCTCTTTGGATTTGTGTGTACCTTGACGTTGGTTTGCAAGATACTGTTTTACGGCGAGGTAGAGTACGTGCTCGTTGGGCTCTATCGCGAACACCTCGTCGTTGAGGACTGCCTTACGACCGGTGTCTTTTCCTTCTTGGGTGTATATTGCGAGTTCCATTGTTATTTCTCGATTGAAATGATTGAACCTTTGCTTCCGGGAATGGAGCCCTTGAGCATTATGATGTTGTGTTCGGGGATGACTTTGATGACCTGGAGGTTCTGGACTGTCACCTGACGGTTGCCCATCTGACCGGCCATACGCATTCCCTTGAAGACCTTGGCGGGATAGGAGCAGGCGCCTACCGAACCGGGAGCGCGCAGACGGTTGTGCTGGCCGTGTGTGCTTTGGCCTACACCACCGAAGCCGTGACGCTTAACGACGCCTTGGTAGCCTTTACCTTTGCTGATGCCGATTACGTCTACGAAATCGCTTTCGTTGAACAGTTCGGCGGTGATGGTGTCTCCGGCGCTGTATTGGCCTTCGAAACCCTTGAACTCGGCCAAGTATCGCTTGGGTGCCACACCGGCTTTCTTGAAGTGACCCAATTCGGGGGCGGTGAGGTGTTTCTCCTTCTGTTCGCCGAAACCGAGCTGTAAGGCGTCATAGCCGTCCTTAGCCACTGTCTTGACCTGTGTAACCACGCAAGGACCTACTTCGATAACAGTGCATGGAATGTTCTTTCCCTCGGCACTGAAAACGGATGTCATTCCGATTTTTTTTCCTAATAATCCTGGCATTTCTGTGTTGGTTTTGTGGTTGGATATTGTTTATTGATTGTTGATTGTCTTGTTTCCCTTCCCGGATGACCCCGCGGCATTCTGCTGCGGGAGTCGGTCCGAGATGTTTGGGGTCTTCGTCAGACTTTGATCTCCACTTCGACACCGCTGGGAAGTTCCAGCTTCATGAGTGCGTCCACGGTCTTGGCGGTGGAGTTGTAGATGTCGATGAGGCGTTTGTATGACGAGAGCTGGAATTGTTCGCGCGCTTTCTTGTTGACGAATGTCGAACGGTTGACGGTGAATATGCGCTTGTGTGTAGGCAGGGGTATGGGACCGGAGATTACGGCGCCTGTAGCCTTCACTGTCTTGACGATCTTCTCGGCGCTCTTATCGACGAGGTTATGATCGTAAGATTTGAGTTTAATGCGAATTTTTTGGCTCATGATTTCTTATGATGTGCTTTGCGTTTTTATTGGCTTATTTGATTAGGTCTACGCGACCCTGGCACTCGGTGAGCACGTTGCGTGCTATCGAGGAGGATACTTCGGCGTAGTGGGAGAAGGACATCGTCGAGGTGGCACGTCCGGAGGTGATGGTACGCAGGGCGGTGACGTAGCCGAACATTTCGGCCAAAGGTGCTTTGGCCTTGACTACGCGGGCGCCGGAGCGGGATGTTTCCATACCTTCGACTTGGCCGCGACGCTTGTTGAGGTCGGAGATAACATCACCCATAGATTCCTCGGGGGTGACAACTTCGATCTTCATGATGGGCTCGAGCAGCACGGGACCGGCCTTTTCGCAGGCCTTCTTGAATGCCTGGATGGCGCAGAGCTCGAAGGAGAGCTGATCGGAGTCCACCGGGTGGAACGAACCATCCAGCACGGTCACCTTGAGTTGCTCTACGGGGAAACCGGCAAGTACACCGGTCTTCATAGCCGTGGTGAAGCCTTTCTGTATCGAGGGGATGAATTCCTTGGGAATGTTACCGCCTTTGACTTCGTCCACAAATTGGAGATTGCCTTCAAAGCCTTCGTCTACGGGTTCGACGCGTACGATGATGTCGGCAAATTTACCGCGACCACCGGTCTGCTTCTTGAACACTTCACGGAGTTCAACGGGCTTGGTGATGGATTCTTTGTAGGTAACCTGAGGACGACCCTGTTTGCACTCGACCTTGAATTCGCGTTTGAGACGGTCGATGATGATGTCAAGGTGAAGCTCACCCATACCGGAAATAACGGTTTGACCGGTCTCTTCGTTGGTCTTAACCTGGAAGGTGGGGTCTTCTTCGGCAAGTTTCTGCAGGCCTACACCGAGTTTGTCGAGGTCTTTCTGTGTCAAGGGTTCGACTGCGATACCGATTACGGGATCGGGGAAGTCCATAGCCTCGAGTACGATGGGGGCGTTTTCGTCGCAGAGGGTATCACCGGTGCGAATATCCTTGAAGCCTACGCCGGCGCCTATATCGCCGCAACCGATGCGGTCTTTGGGGTTTTGCTTGGCGGAGTGCATCTGGAACAGACGAGAGATACGCTCTTTCTTGCCCGAGCGTGTATTGAGCACGTAGCTACCGGCATCTACATCGCCTGAGTATACGCGGAAGAAGCACAGACGTCCTACATACGGGTCGGTGGCTATCTTGAACGCGAGGGCGCACATAGGAGCATCGGAGGAGGGCTCGCGGGTGAGAATGGTGTCGGGATCGCCTACGGCGTGACCTTGTACGGCACCGGCATCAACGGGGCTGGGCAGGTATGCGCATACGGCGTCAAGCAGGGGCTGCACGCCTTTGTTCTTGAACGAAGAGCCGCAAATCATGGGCACAAGGTTCATCGACAGGGTGGCTTTGCGCAAAGCGACCTTGATTTCGTCCTCGGTGATGGTGGAGGGATCTTCAAAGTATTTCTCCATGAGTACGTCATCGTACTCGGCGATTTTTTCGAGCATCTTGTCGCGATATTCCTGAGCCTCGTCAAGGAGGTTTTCGGGTATATCATCGATTTCGTAGTCGGCGCCCATGGTCTCATCGTGCCAGAAGATGGCTTTCATACGAATGAGGTCGACAACGCCCTTGAATGTTTCTTCTGCACCGATAGGTATCTGTATGGGGCAGGGGTTGGCGCCGAGGATATCGTGGAGCTGGCGTACGACTTCAAAGAAGTTGGCGCCGGAGCGGTCCATCTTGTTGACGTAACCGATACGGGGTACGTTGTACTTGTCGGCCTGACGCCATACGGTTTCGCTCTGGGGTTCTACACCACCTACGGCGCAGAATGTAGCCACAGCGCCGTCAAGCACGCGGAGCGAGCGTTCCACTTCAACGGTAAAGTCCACGTGTCCCGGAGTGTCAATGAGGTTGATTTTGTATTTCTCATCGTTGTATTTCCAGAATGCTGTAGTAGCGGCGGATGTGATAGTTATGCCGCGTTCCTGCTCCTGTTCCATCCAGTCCATGGTGGCTGCGCCGTCATGTACCTCACCGATTTTGTGGGTAAGGCCTGTATAAAAGAGTATGCGTTCCGAAGTGGTGGTCTTGCCGGCATCGATGTGTGCCATGATGCCGATGTTTCGGGTATATTTTAGTCTCTGATCTTCTGCTTGTGACATATTCGGATATGTTGTTGGTTTCTATATTTACGAAGTCCTGTGATACTGTTGTTATGACTTTCTTACTCCGAATATCAGAAGCGGAAGTGGGCGAAGGCGCGGTTGGCCTCTGCCATCTTGTGCATATCTTCTTTGCGCTTGAACGCACCGCCTTGGTTGTTGAATGCGTCAACTACTTCTGCGGCGAGCTTGTCGGCCATGGTCTTGCCTCCACGACGGCGTGCGTACAGTATCAGGTTCTTCATGGATATAGATTCCTTACGGTCGGGGCGTATTTCGGTAGGCACCTGGAAGGTGGCACCGCCGATACGACGGCTCTTGACCTCGACTTGCGGAGTGATGTTCTCCAAGGCCTTTTTCCAGATCTCGAGTGCGGTGGCTTCCTCGTTGGGGAGTTTGCTCTTGACAATCTCGAGGGCGTTATAGAATATGGTGTAAGCTGTGTTCTTTTTTCCATCGTACATCAGGTGGTTGACGAACTTGGAGACGCGCACGTCATTGAACACGGGATCAGGTAGAACGATCCGTTTTTTGGGCTTTGCCTTTCTCATTGTTGTTGTGTCGTAGTGTTTTCGAGTTGCTTGGTTGCTTGCTGCTTTGTTCTTCGGCACCGGGCTCGCTGTCGCTATGCCTTCATACCTTCCGGGCGGATGCGTGGTGGATGTCGTTCCCGGTGGTGGGCCGCTTTATCGCTGTCCTCTGACAGCCTGTCGGGCGGGGTGCTTACTCAACCTTTGCTGCTTGCCCGTCATGCGGGCTGCTGCTTTTCAAGTGTTACGAAAACGAGTTAAATGTTTTTGTTTTGATTTAATCTCGCGGTGCTTTCAGTATAGCTTCACTGCCGTGCCTGTGGCAATTACTTCTTGGCTGCACCGGCCTTGGGACGCTTGGCGCCGTATTTGCTTCGGCGTTGCGTACGGTCCTTGACACCGGAGGTATCGAGGGTTCCGCGAACGATGTGATAACGTACACCGGGAAGGTCTTTTACACGACCGCCGCGAACGAGCACGATGCTGTGCTCCTGCAGGTTGTGGCCCTCACCGGGGATGTAGGAGTTGACCTCTTTACCATTGGTCAGGCGCACACGTGCTACCTTACGGATGGCAGAGTTAGGTTTTTTGGGGGTGGTGGTGTACACACGCACGCAGACTCCGCGACGTTGGGGGCAGGAGTCCAAAGCGGGCGACTTGCTCTTATCCACCAGTGCCACGCGTCCTTTTCTTACTAATTGCTGAATAGTAGGCATCTTAGTTGTTGGTGTTACTTGAAAATGTTTAATATAGTTGTTGATATTCTTTTTTTATCATACGGCACACAGCCCAAAACACACCTATCGCTTTATCTGTCAAAGATTTAGCGATGGCGCAACGGGCTTTTAGCCTATATTTCGGATGCAAAGATACACACTATTTCTCTAACTGCCAAATATTTCCGAAAATAATTTCGATTTATTTTTCGACACCTCCCGACCCCGAGAAATCAGCAGTGGAGGCAGCCGGGATTTACGCCCCATCAATCATATATCACGACTTGCAAAAGCGACGGCGAAGACGGCGTACGCCCTTGAGACCCAGCAGCGGCAGCGCAACTCCGGCGACGCCGTACAGCACCCAGAAAAAGTCCAGGTGATTGTAATGTATCACCATGTGGCATCCCACTTGATGCCAATCCAAGCCATAGTACCAGATTTTGAGCAGGCTCACAGCTTTGAATGCAACTATATGGAAAATAAACACATACAGCGTGTTCTCGCCTATATGAATCAGCAAACGGCGAAGACGCGACCCGAGATGTCCGGCATGTATAAATGCCGAGACACGGTAGGTGACCACGAAGCCTATCAATCCGGTCAGCGGAAGAGTCAGAACATCACGCATAGTGCCGCTGTTGTTCATACCACATAAGTGCATAACGGCAGCCACGCACATCAGACCGAAGAACACGAGTGTCACCCACCATCGTCGAGGTATATAGCCGCCGTAACGACACACCAGATAGCCTGCGCCAAAGAAAAACAGACCCCAAATTTCGCGCATTCCGCCGTTGGGTATAGTCTGTATGCGTGCATTGAATAATATGCGGAAAGCCGTGAAGGCAAGGGCGATAACACATATCGCCACAACTACCCTATCGCCGCGCAACCACGCGCGTCCGTCCAGTAGTTTATATAGTATCAGAAACAATACCGAAGCAACAAGCAGGCCGCGGAAAAACCAAAAGGCGCCGGCCAAAAACTCGTCATATCCGGACATCGAGAACACGATACTAATCAGACGCTGGGCAGCGCCGTCCCACGAATACGGATGAGTGACTCCGCCCGTCCAATTGCCGTACTGCTCATTAAGAACACCGAAGTAAAACAACACATTATGGAGAGCCCAAAACACCAGCGCCCAAGTCAAAAACGGTACATAAAGCCCCTTGGCTCGTTTGACGCAAAACTCCCATGGTCGGTCCAACCACTTGCGACTGAAGAAATAACCTGCCGCAATAAAAAACAGCGGCATGTGAAACGTGTAAATAAAATTGGTCAACAACTCCGGCGCCTCAACGTGCCCCACCACCATCAATATAATAGCGATACCCTTACATATCGATATCGTATGATCACGAGTACCTTCCGCCACGGGCGGAGCAAGCGGCTTGACTGCAATATTCATATATTCAAACACATTATTATATATAAGAATGCCGCACCACGGACAGCACAACGCTGCACAGACACATCACACGGCATAAAGAAACGATTTCACAACACACCGTCCACGCACAAAGGCGCGATACCGCCCCGCCGTATTCAGGCACTGTCATACTACATAATATATATGTACAATATATATGTACACGCGAAGCATCGCCAAGACCTTATCGGCGCACGCATCGGCACAGCAAAATTACGCAATATTCCGCTAAAAAAACGCAAAAAACGTCATAGACTTTGACAATTAGAAAATTATGCGTATCTTTGCCGCGCTAAAAACGGACAGCATCAAACGACCGTTACGAGAGAATCACTAACATTTTTATTAACTTTTTTAATGACAGAACTTAAAAACACCCCTATCGAAGACTTCGATTGGGATGCCTACGAAAACGGCGAAACCGCCAGCGCCAAAACGCGCGAGGAACTCACCCGCACCTATGACGAATCGCTCAACACCGTCAAGGACAAGGATGTAATCGAAGGTACCATCATCGCCCTTAACAAGCGCGAAGCAGTGGTTAACATCGGCTACAAGAGCGATGGCATCATTCCCATGAGCGAATTCCGCTACAACCCCGACATCAAAGTCGGCGACACCGTAGAGGTATTCATCGAAAACCAAGAAGACAAGAAGGGCCAACTCATCCTCTCCCACAAGAAAGCACGTGCAGCACGCGCATGGGAGCGCATCAGCGCCGCACTTGCCAACGACGAAATCATCAAAGGCTTTATCAAATGCCGCACCAAGGGTGGCATGATTGTCGACGTATTCGGCATCGAAGCCTTTCTCCCCGGATCGCAGATCGACGTTAAGCCCATCCGCGACTACGATATGTACGTGGGCAAGACCATGGAATTCAAAGTGGTCAAAATCAACGAAGAATACAAGAACGTCGTTGTATCCCACAAGGCACTCATCGAGGCCGAACTCGAAGCACAGAAGAAAGAAATCATCTCCAAGCTCGAAAAAGGCCAGGTACTCGAAGGCACCGTCAAGAACATCGTCAGCTACGGCGCATTCATCGACCTGGGTGGCGTCGACGGCCTTATCCACATCACCGACCTCTCCTGGGGACGCGTTACAGACCCCGCCGAAGTCGTACATCTCGACCAGAAACTCAACGTCGTTATCCTCGACTTTGACGACGAAAAGAAGCGTATCGCCCTGGGCCTCAAGCAGCTCCAGCCCCATCCGTGGGATGCCCTCGACCCCAACCTCAAAGTTGGCGACAAGGTCAAAGGCAAAGTTGTCGTCATGGCCGACTACGGTGCGTTTGTAGAAATCGCCCCCGGTGTCGAGGGCCTCATCCACGTCAGCGAAATGTCCTGGAGCCAGCACCTGCGCTCCGCTCAGGACTTCATGAAAGTCGGTGACGAAGTCGAAGCAGTCGTCCTCACCCTCGACCGCGAAGACCGCAAGATGTCCCTCGGCATCAAGCAGCTCAAGAACGATCCCTGGGAGAACATCGAGACCAAATACCCCATCGGCAGCCGCCACACCGCCAAGGTGCGCAACTTCACCAACTTCGGCGTATTCGTCGAAATCGAAGAAGGCGTCGACGGTCTGATCCACATCTCCGATCTCTCCTGGACCAAGAAAATCAAACACCCCAGCGAATTCACCCAGATCGGTGCCGACATCGATGTCGAAGTACTCGCCATCGACAAAGAAAACCGTCGCCTCAGCCTCGGCCACAAGCAGCTCGAAGAGAACCCCTGGGATGCCTTTGAAACCGAATTTGCCGTAGGCACCATCCACGAAGGCAAAGTATCCGAAGTATTCGACAAAGGCGCAGTCATAGCCCTCGACCACGGTGTAGAAGGCTTCGCAACACCCAAGCACCTCGTCAAAGAAGACGGAACACAAGCCAAAGCCGGTGAAACCCTCCAATTCAAGGTCATCGAATTCAACAAGGACAGCAAGCGCATCATCCTCAGCCACAGCCGCATCTTCGAAGACGAAGCACGCGCCGAGAAAGCAGCAGAGCGCAAAGCCAAACGTGCCACCCGCGCACCCAAGGCCGAAGAAGCTCCCGCAGCCCTCAACGCCCCGTTAGAGAAGACCACCCTCGGCGACCTCGAGGCACTTGCAGCCCTCAAAGAAAAACTCGCCAACAACGAGAAATAATAAGCCACACGCTTAACCACCCATAATGCGGCGGCGGAACCCTCACGGGTCCCGCCGCCTGCTTTGTATATGCGGTACTTCAAAACCACCGACCCGGTAGGGACGCAATACATAGCGCCCACGCAGCAAGACGTAAAACAATGACATTCAAGCACGTATACAACATCATACTATACTGTTCCGAGTGCAATGTATTGCATCCCTACAGAGACTCGTCATTATGGCACATTCCATTACGCAACCAAATTTCTCAAAACATTTCTGTTTGCCAAGTGCAAATAAATGTGTAACTTTGCGGTGCAGACCGCACCGCAGAAGCTCGGTCACGGGCAAAGTGGGTGGGGTCGGCAGACATTTTTTTTGAAAAGCGTTTATTAGCGCTTTGTTCTTGGCTCACAGGAATTCTCGCAAAATTTCATAGCCGTCAGGAACAGAGTGACAATAGATGCCCTTGGATGTGTAAAATTCCCACCAATGCCGATTCCTAAAAAAGTACGACATTGACGGATTGTTTACATACATAGGCGCAGGGCTTCTATGTGTTACTCGTTCTACGGCAACGGGCAATGCGAGAAGCCTCTGTGAGCAGGACGAGCAACAATAAGGACTCCTGCGCTTTTTTATAAACCACTGCCTGTCAGGCGAGTCCAGGGCAATATCACGCTTTACGCATGAATAAATCTCACTTAATCTCTTTGGTGTGGCTTACCGCAGTCTTTTTGCTGACCCACCCACATGCTGTGGCGGACAACTCCGAGCCATGTTTCATTTTCTCAGGAAATGCATCAGAGGTCAAAATTCTGCCGCTAAAAGCCTATAATCATATCGGCTTCGATCAAAACGGTCTAATTGTGTCATCTTCGACGGACAAAGGTGTCTCAGAGGAGAGTATTCCTTACAAGGACTACAATCGCTTTTATGTAGGTATGGCGAATCCAACGCTATCCACTGTCATAACAGAAGCCCAAAGAGAAGAAGAAATTCAGCTTCTATTCGATTCTAAAGCCAAGCTTCTGACCTTAATCTCACAGGGGAATGAGCCACATGTTGTAAACATCTATAATATGGCGGGTAATATGATGCTTTGTTCAGAAATTCGTTCTGAAGGAAGAATCTCGGTACACCATCTTATCCCCGGTATCTACATCGCAACCACAGTCGGTCGCAACAATCATACACTTAAATTTATCATCAAATAACGGACTATGAAAAAATCATTAATTGCCTCGGCTGTTTTGCTTGTACTATACTCACTCGCCGCTTTCGCGTCACAGGTCAACAAGCAAAAGGTTATACAGATTTTCCAAAAAGGGGAAATCACCCATGAGTTTCTCACCTCCGAAGTTGATTATATTGAGGTGAACGATTTTATTCCCGCTCCCCAGTCTGTTTCAACGGAAATAGGCGAGAAGCAAATCACAATCCACTGGAACAAGGTGGATGGGGCCAAGTACAATATCTATCGCTCGTCCGATGGACTGAACTTCGTTCTCTTGGCGAGCAATGTTGAAGGCACCTCGTACACCGATATCACCCCTCTTATGGGAGCGAATTACTATCGCGTAACAGCTGTAATAGACGGCTTGGAAAGCAAATATGTCCAGGCCGAAGCCTGCGAATTTACAGGCGAAACGCTTAAGAGCGGTATCTACCTCGGTATAACAGGCTTTAGCCGTGGCCTGCAAACTCTGCCCTTCCAATACCTCAGCGACAAAACAACGGAACCATTCATTTCTTTCATCAACAACCTCACGGCCACTCAGGCTTCAACATGGCTATATTATGCCGTAGACAAGTCAATTACGAGTCTTCAGGCCACCACCTTCCCCGAAGATCTCACCGATGTAGCAGTGGTAACATTCACCGATGGTCTCGATGTAGGATCACTTGATCAAATAGATCGCGAAGATCCAGGCAAATATCTGACCAACACCGAATACCGCGAAGCCATCAACAAACGCCTCCTCAACGAGGAAGTCTGCGGTGTAAACATCTCGGCATATACCATCGGAGTCATATCGGGTCGCAGCGCTTCTAGCCTTGCAACATTCCGCAACAATATGAACTCGCTGGCCACATCATCTAAAAACGTATACGAAGTTTCAGATATAAATCAACTCAATAGCACCTTTCAAGAGATTGCTGCCTCACTAAGCGAGACCAAATACGTTCAGCGCTTCAAGCTTACCATTTCGAGCCAGTCGAATGGAGAGAAATGTCGTTTCACTTTCGACAATGTAACTTCGCCCACAACCTCCAAGCTTTTCATCGAAGGCATATATGATTTCAGGCAGAAAGCACTGACCAACCTCACGTATGAAGGTATGACCTCCACATCCGGCTCAACGCTTGTTGGCGTATATAATGAGGATGAAGACAAATATGACTTTGTATTCGAGGGCCTTAAAGCAAATGACGGCAACCTCATTCCTACGACTAACGTACTGCACTGGTTCACCGATGAAGGCGTTTGGCAGGATTTCGATGACGAGTTCTTCTTCAACCCAGCCGATGCTGAACTCGAAAAAATTCGCCGTTCAGCGGCCATTATCCTGAACCTCGACTGCTCAAAGTCAATGCAGGGCGAAAAGTTTCAGAAACTGCAGGAAGCAGCGCGGTCATTTGTCAACAAAATTGCCGAGAATTCAGTGGATCCTTATTCGGTGGAATCCGTAAGCCTCAATAAATCGAAACTTACTCTTCTGCCAGACCAATCCTCCTTGCTCATAGCCACCGTACTCCCTTCAACAGCCAAACTAAAGACGGTAACTTGGTCATCATCGAACCCTGACGTAGCCACAGTAGATGGCAACGGCAACGTTCACTCGGTAGCCCTCGGTCAAACCACTATAACGGCCACCACAAAGGACGGCGGATTCACAGCCTCATGTGATGTGTTCGTTATTACTCCTCCAACTCCGGACAACTTTACGGCAACAACTGTCGCCGGGACCAATTCGATACGCCTATCATGGCGAAAGGGAGCCTCGATGACTTATACTATTTATCGTTCGTCTGATGGCAAGAATTATAGCAAAATCGGTTCAGTTACTACGAATAGTTTTACCGACACAGAACCGCTGTCCGGCAAGAATTATTATCAGGTGAAGGCTACTCGCAAGGGATATGATAGCGAATTTGCATCCACAACTGCGATATTCGTCCCGGTTCCTACTATCACATTAGCAAAAGTCGAAGGCAAACAAATTATACTCAACTGGAGCACTATTGAAAACGCTGCCTATACTGTTTATAGCTCAAACGATGGTAAGACATGGACCACAAAAGCGGGTCCTATTGCCGTAACATCTTTTATAGACACGACGCCCTTCTCTCAGAATAACTATTACAAAGTGGAGGCCAAAATTGATGATGCTATCAATGTTAGCGCAGCTTCCTCAGTGCTTTATCCCTATATCAATGGTCACGAATTAGTGGATCTCGGGCTGCCGAGCGGCATTAAGTGGGCTACGATGAATGTAGGTGCTTCTGCCAACTCCGATAACGGCTATTATTTTGCATGGGGTGAGGTGACGCAAAAATCAACTTACACCATCGCCAATAGCATTTATACCAACAACGAGTCCAAAAGGTATATATCTGGGGCAGCTTCGACCGATGCTGCAACGCATTTCTGGGGCGGCACCTGGCGAATACCAAGCGTGACGGAATTCGAAGAACTCGTATCCAAGTGCACATGGAAATGGACTAATGTCAATGGCAAGAATGGCTATCTTATAACTGGGCCCAACGATAAATCCATTTTTCTTCCCGCTGCCGGATTAAAAATGGACTCCGACTTCGCTCAAAGCAACAGCGGAGGTTATTACTGGACTGGATCCTATTACAACAAAATTTTGGCCTGGCGTCTTAATTTTAACAGCTCAGAATACCGTATAGCTAATAATTACAAAGCAGCTGGTCTAACAATACGACCTGTAAGCAACTAAAATTTGTTATCTAACGCGAACTTAAGATAAAGAATTATCCAGGTAATAATGATGGAGCCTTGTAGTAATTAATATTTTTACAACACAGGCCCACCATTAATTCGATAACTAGCGTCCGGGATAAGGGAATTTTGATAAGTAAAACAATCTCAAAGCAAAGATAAATAGCTCATATTTAATGGCGTGCCGGAGCAACCGACACGCCATTACTATTCCTAAACGCCAAAGATGTGTTTTGCGGTTTCGAATATAATTCGTAAATTTGCAACGCAAGAGAATAATCAGAAGACAAGATGAGGATAATTGCAGCACGAACAATACGGCAATACTACGAGGCTCACCCTGCCGCAAAAGCGGCACTTCAGGACTGGAGCAAAAAAGTGAGAGAATCCGAGTGGACATCGCTTTCCGACATGAGAAAGACTTTTAATTCGGTCGATTACGTAGGCAACCAACACTACGTTTTCAATATCAAGGGCAATGATTTTCGATTGGTGGCCGTAGTGAAGTTCACTCCTCATTTTGTGCTGATCAGATTTATCGGTACACATGCCGAATATGACCGAATTACTGACATAGCAAATATTTAGGATATGGTTAAGATAGAAAACGAAGCCCAATACGAGGGCGCATTGAAACGTGTCGAAGAATTGATGCTTAAACTGCCGGAAGGCACTCCCGAGGATGACCCCGAGATGGTCGAACTGACTCTGCTCGGCAATCTGGTAGCTGACTACGACGAAGAACATTACTCCATAGGCGACCCATCGCTAATAGACGTAATGAAACTGCGAATGTACGAGATGGGACTGACACAGGCGGCTCTCGCCAAGCTGCTCGGCGTAAGCCCTTCCCGTGTCTGCGACTACCTATCCGGCAAGAGCGAGCCTACGATGAAAGTGGCTCGAGATATAAGCCGCAAGCTCAATATCTCGCCATCCATAGTGCTCGGAGTATAAGGTACACTTAGAATGGACGAACAGACACATAGGCAGTTAGAATATTTTAAGAGTGCGCGGCGCGGCACAGGCGCGGTTTTTCGGGCGAAAAAGTGTAACTTTGCACAAATGTAGCCGCACGGGCCGGCCAGACAGATACTGTTGGACAGGCCTGGAAAGGCGGCACAACTGATGCTCACGAATGAACAAGACACTGACATACTGCGCATTGCTTGCCATAGCGGTAGCCGCCACAGGCGGCTGCGGCCACGGCGAAGACACGGACATGCTGTCACAAGACAGCGCGGAATATGCCGTGGAGGGCGCAACGGCTGATGCAGAGGCCAAAGCGGATGCCGGCGCCGAGGACTACGTGCAGGCTGCCGAGATGCTGCTTGGTGGCGACTACCGCGACAACGTCCCGGCACATTGGACCGACAGTATGCCTGATGACGATTGCGTCAAGATGAAGGTGCGTATGCTGCCCGGCGGGCCGCTGGCACGCGTGTTCAACGACAGCAATTATGTGCATTACGCCGAGGCACGAGCCTTCGGCATTGCGCCGATAATGAAGCCGTCCGATGTGCTGGCCATTGACCGTCCCATCGTCGCCGTACACTCGTGCGACGAATTCATCATTGACAGCCTCAAGTACTCGTACCCCTACCTGATCCCCGAAGCGGCAAAACTGCTGCACGATATAGGAACCCGATTCAACGCCGAGCAAAAAGCACGTGGCGGCGGCCATTACCGGCTCAAAGTCACCAGCCTGCTGCGCACCCAACAAGTTGTGCGCCGTCTGCGCCGCGTCAACCGTATAGCCGTCGACTCGTCCGCCCATCGCTTCGGTACAACCTTCGATATAAGCTACGTAAACTTCTATACAGACAGCCGCGGTGGCGTCAATCGCACACAGGAAGACCTCAAGAACCTTCTTGCCGAAATCCTGTACGATATGTGCCAAGACGGCCGCTGCTACATTAAATACGAACGAAAACAGGGATGCTTCCATATCACCACGCGCGACATTGTGGCTCGGCGTCCGCGCCCCACTCCGCCGCCCGAGTTGCAGAAAAAGCGCCGCAAGTGACCATATATAGACATCCCTAAAAAAAAGAAATCCGTAAAGACATTTCGAGATATGAACGCCAATACGACATCCACCGCCAATTCGGCTGCGCCCCTGCGCCGTCCGACATGGCGTCGCGTCCTCAAAGTTTCAGCATGGACCCTGATGGCCATAGTGTTATACGTCTTCGGTATGGTTGCCGCCACCCTCAGTCTGCTACATCCCCAGAGACTGACACCACTGCTGGAGCACGTGGCCAATCACACCCTGCGTGCCGATGTAAGCCTGGGCCATGCCGAGCTGAGCATACGAGGCTCATTCCCCTATCTCGGTGTCGAAATGCGCGACCTCACCGTAGTGTCACGCGACATCAAGGCACTGGACGCCGCCGACCGCGAAATGCTTCCCGAATGGGCAGACACTCTGCTGACTGTCAAAAGTTTCGAAGGCTCGATAAAGCTCACCGACCTGCTCACCGGGGCCATCACAGTAGACAGCGTCATCATCGACCGTCCGCAAGCCAATATTGTCATAGTGGACGATGAAACCAACAACTACGACATCTTCCCGCCCAGCGAACAGGAAGACACCACGGCCTTCAATATAGCCGACTTGCCCAAGATTACACTCACGCGCTTTGCGCTGACCAACCCCGGCCCGGTGCGCTTCTACAGCGATGGAGCATTGGCCACGGCCACCTTCAGTGCCATTGCTCTCTCCGGCAAGGATAAGCCCCTGTACCGCATAGACTTTGATGGCGAAGCCGATTATCCTTTAATATCCGAAGTCTTCGGCATCAAAGACCTCGGCTTCGGGCTCAACGGCAATATCCGTTGGGATCAAGCCAAGCCCGAAGAGATAGCGCTCGAGGGCTTTGCCTTCAAAATGTCGCTGATACAGGGCAATATCGACACCCGATTCAACATCGGCGACAGCGCACGTGTCGATGCCCTGCGTCTGCACCTTGACCCGCTGCCCGTGGGCGAGGTCCTGGCCGCCGTACCCGAGGATATGGCCGAATTCTATGGCATACCCGTTGGAATCAACACCAATGCTCGCATACGCGTGGATGCCAAGCTACTGAAGCCATTCTCGTTAGGCGCTGACGGCGATGCACTGCCCACTATGGATGTCGATGTATCCGTAGCCGATTCATACCTCAAGTGGCAGCAAGTCGACTTCCGGCACTTCAGCGCCGATATGTCGCTGCATATTGACGGCAACAATCTCAACGCCAGTATCCTGACCATACACCAGCTGAATATCGCCGGGCCGGCGACAGACCTGCATCTCACCGGCAGCGTCACCGAGATGCTCGGCGACCCACTGTTTGACGGTACCGTCAACGGCGTCAGCCACCTCGGGGCGCTCCCGCCGCAGCTCAAGCGGTTGCTTGGCGGGGCAAGCGTCAGCGGCGATTTGACGGCCAACGCCCGCATCAAAGGGCGGCCGTCAATGCTCAGTCCCGGCGGTTTTCAACAGCTCCTGGTCAAAGGTAACATCGGGTTGCGGAATTTCAGGCTGGAAAGCGACACGGTCAACAGCATATACGTTGACCGTGCTTTGTTTAATTTCGGCACCCAAGAGACCTTCAAGCGTGCCGATGTCACCGCCACAGGGCTACTGACGGCTCATCTCACCGTCGATTCGGTATATATGTCCACGCCCGAAGCACGTATGCATCTCACCGGGCTGGAAATGGGCATCGGCACTCGCAACAGCCACCGCCACCATTGCGACCACGAAATCCGGCCCATGGGCGGTGGTATCAGTTTTGACCGCTACGAAATGTTCTCCGTGGCCGACTCGTCACGCGTACGCCTGCGCAACGTCAAGGGATACGCCATAGCCAAAGCTTACGAAGGCAATGCGCATCGTCCGCACTTGATTCTTGACCTGGAAATGAAGCGCTTCAGCGCCGGCGACCGCAGCACGCGTGCCGTCCTGCGCAGCGCCAAGACTCACCTTGAGGCGATATTACGGCCCGAGACCGACCGCACACGCGTCATTCGTGCCATAGGAGACTCGATACACCGTGTCAATCCGGCTCTCGATCGCGACAGCATCTACGAAATGGCCGCTGCCGAATACCGCCGTCGTCGCGGACGCCCGCGCCGCGCTATGGTTAACGATTCCGAGACAGAGACCATTGACTTCGGCACGACCACGGCCATGCGCCGACTGCTGCGCTCGTGGGATATCACCGGCACTATCGCCGGAAAGCGGGCACGCCTGTACACGCCCTACTTCCCATTGCGCAACAGCCTGCGAGACATCGATATAGCATTCAATAACGACAGCCTCGACATACACAATATGCGCTACACCGTCGGGGCAAGTGACTTCACCATCACCGGCAAGGTATCAAATATCAAAAAAGCCCTGACATCACGTAGTAAGAGGCAACCATTGGGCATACACCTGGACGTATCCAGTGACACCATAGACGTCAACCAATTGGCCCAAGCCGTATTTGCCGGCGCGGCATACAGCTCGGCAGCTGCAGCCGGCAACGGCATCAGCCTCGGCGACAGCGACAACGAAATAGACTTGGATTGCGCCATGCAACAGCAGACTACAACCCAATCGGATACCGTAGTACCCATACTGGTGCCCACCAATATCGACGCCAATATTCACATCGATGCAGCCAATGTGCGCTATGCAGACCTGATGCTGCACAACCTGCACGGACACGCCATGGCCTTAAACGGAGCCTTGAACTTGCACGAGCTTAACGCCACCAGCGATGTAGGCAACATCAACCTGTCGGCACTATACATGGGACGTCGCGCCGATGAGCTCAACTTCGGCTTCGGAATGCAGTTGTCACACTTCAATTTGGCCAACTTCCTGAACCTCGTTCCGGCTATCGACTCAATTATGCCGGTACTGCGCAACTTCAGCGGCATCATCGACGCCGAAATAGCCGCAACGACGCCTATAAGCCCGACCATGGACTTTGTCCTACCCGATTTCAAGGCCGCTGTCAAACTTGACGGTAAACAGCTCGTACTCATTGACCCGGACACCTTCAAGACACTATCCAAATGGCTGTTTTTCAAGAACAAAAAGCGTAATATCATCGACCAAATGTCCATACAGATGACAGTTGAGAACAACCAATTGCAGATTTATCCATTCATCTTCGACATTGACCGCTATCGCCTCGGCGTACAAGGTTACAACGACTTCGCCCTCAACCTAAAATACCACATTGCAGTACTCAAGTCGCCCCTGCCCTTCAAATTCGGCATCAACATCAGCGGCAACCCCGACAATATGAAGATACGCCTGGGACGAGCACGCCTCAAGCCCGACGATGCACTGGCCGTCAACATCGTGGACACCACGCGCATCAACCTTATGCGTCAGATTTCAAACATCTTCCGTCGCGGTATACGCGAGGGCGACCGTGCACGTCTGCGCCTCGAATCGCTACACCGTCACGGCGCCACACCGGCCGATGAAATTCCGGCTAACGACACCTTAAGTCGCACCGATTCGGCCGAATTCATCCGCGAAGGACTGATCGAAGCACCCACCCCCGTGGCGACGCCCGCCGACACGAAGGACAAGAAAGGCAAAAAAAGCAAGAAAGGCAAGCGCAAAAGCAGCAAACAAGACGCCCAAGTCTCGAGAGACATCAAAGACGACGAAAAGACACACGAAAGCCATATATGACCGATTTTACAGCTGACATACAGGCGTTTATGCGCCACCACGGCTACACGCATCTCACGCCCAAGGCCGCACTTTTCGACATGGACGGCACCCTCTACGACTCAATGCCTCGCCACGCCCGCGCATGGATGAAGATGTGCGACGAAGAAGGACTCAAAGCACAATACAACGAATTCTTCGGTTTCGAGGGGCGTACCGGAGCCGATACAATCAATATACTCTTCAACCGCCAATTCGGCCACGATGCCACACCCGAAGACATCAAGCGCCTATATGGACGCAAGACCGAGCTCTTTGCCGCACAACCGACACCGCCAATTATAAAAGGTGCCGATGCCGTCACCCGCTACTGCCGCGATGCCGCATTGACCACGGTGCTTGTCACCGGGTCTGGCCAAAGCTCGCTGCTCAACCGTCTTGACATCGATTTCCCCGGAGTATTCAATGCCGGGCATCGTGTGACCTCGCACGACGTCACGCACGGCAAGCCGCACCCCGAGCCCTACCTGCGCGCACTGCAAATAGCCGGAGTGCCGGCTACGGACGCCATCACCTTCGAAAACGCACCGCTGGGCGTCCAATCCTCAGATGCTGCCGGAGTGTTCACCATAGCCGTTATCACCGGGCCCATTCCACGCCGAGATATGAAACGCGCCGGTGCGGCCGTAATCTTTGACAGTATGGCCGAATGTGCCGAAATGCTTCCTCAATTGTTATCTCAATTGAAGACCGTGATACCGTAACAGATAGCATCGATATACAACCGCACATGACACAAAACATTCATTACACCAACTGCGCGGGCGCAGCCATTGACGGCATCGTAGGCCGTATGACACCCTCTTCGATATTCGTCATCACCGATTCAAACACCGCAACTTTTGTCCTGCCAAAACTGGTCGAACAAAGCCAAAGCATACGCACGGCCACGCAGATAGGCATCCCCGCCGGCGATGCGTCCAAAAACGCGGACACGCTGCAACGCGTATGGCACGCGTTGTCCGCGGCTCGCGCCTCGCGTCACGCTCTCATCATCAATGTCGGTGGCGGCGTAGTCACCGACTTAGGCGGATTTGCCGCCGCGACATACAAGCGCGGCATATCGTGCATCAACGTCCCCACCACCGTGCTCGGCGCCGTTGACGCTGCCGTAGGCGGCAAAACTGGCATCAACTTTGACGGATACAAAAATCAAGTGGGCGCATTCTATCCCGCATCGGACGTGATTGTATCGTCCGTATTCTTTGACACGCTACCAGTGAGCGAAAAACTTTCCGGATATGCCGAGATGTTCAAACACGGACTGCTCGACAGCGATGAAGCCGTCCGCCGACTTATGATCTTCGACATCACCGCCCCGGACCACAATGCGGCCGAACTGCTCGACCTGCTCCATCGGTCGGTGACCGTCAAGGAAAACATTGTAAAGCAAGATCCCACCGAAAAAGGAATACGCAAAGCCCTCAATCTCGGGCACACCATCGGACACGCCTTCGAGGAAATGGCTCTGCGTCGTCACGACCCCATACCGCACGGATATGCCGTGGCTTGGGGCCTGGTAGCAGAGTGTATATTATCGTCAATGCTTCAAGGCTTTGACTCGAAGCTACTGCACACATTCGCCGAATACATACGTGACATATACGGCGTATTCACCATCACTTGCGACGACTACTCGGCATTGATTGAACTTATGCGCCAAGACAAGAAAAATCTCAATGCCGATGCCATCAACTTCACGCTGCTGCGCGCTCCCGGTGACATCGTCACCGATGTCACCATCGACCCGGAAACCATCGAAAGCGCGCTGGACATCTACCGCGACCTCATGAGCATTTGACAACCTCACCACCAAGCACACCACAATGGACGAAAAGCTTCTTGATTACTTACCTGTTATCAATACAATGCGTCAGCGTTACGCCGCCGGCAAACCGGTGCGAGTACTCTTCGTGTGCCTCGGCAATATTTGTCGTTCCCCGGCCGCACAGGGCATTCTGCAAGCCGAAGTAGACCGACACGGCGACTCGAACCTGTGGGTGATAGACAGCGCCGGAACAGGCGGATGGCACGTAGGCGACCTGCCCGATAAACGTATGCGTATCCACGCCCAAAGGCGAGGATACACGCTGAATCATATCTGCCGCCAGGTACGCGAAGCCGATTTCGACAATTTCGACATGATCATCGGCATGGACGACAACAACGTGGCCAACCTTCGCAGTATGGCCCCCACTCTCGAAGCGCAGACCAAAGTGATTCCAATGGCCGCATTTTTGCAAATGCCATCATTCCACAGTTGTATCCCGGATCCCTACTACGACGGTGACGATGGATTCGAGAATGTGCTCTACTTGCTCGAAGATAGTTGCACAAACCTTGCGCGAATCGTACGCAATAGCGTAGGTACCAATTGATTGAATATACCGACACACTGCGCTTCTAAAACTATATCGCCGAACATCTAGAATGTAAACAATGTTAAAGAGGCACCAAAATGATGCTCGTTCGGCTATAAATACGTACATTTGTACACCAAAAGCCACCGGAGGACGCCATTCAGCGCCCTCCGTTTCACAGCTTTTGAGTTCTACGCAATGTCCAATATATTGACACACTTGGCTCTGCGACAGAGCCAACTGCACGGCGCCAAAACCGCGGTACACTATACCGATGAGCCCGCCACTCTTCAATGGAAATCCTTGTCCTGGCAGCGTTTTTCCGACAATATCGACAATGTCGCCTGCGCCTTCTGCACTCTGGGTCTAAAGCCCGGCGATATGGTAGCGATTTTCAGCGAAAACCGAGTGCAAAGCCTCGAAGCCGAGATGGCAGCCTTCGCCAATCGCGCCGCTACAGCAAGCATCTACGCCACATCCTCACCCGAACAAATCCGATATATCCTACGCGACTCCAAGGCTCGCATCATCATCGTAGGCAACCGCAAACAATACGAAGCCGTATGCTCCGTCATTGACGACTGCCCGGAAGTACGTTGCGCCGTGCTCATTGACGGCACCCTACCCTCAGACGAGCCGTCAAAATATCGCGCCCTGACATGGGCCGACCTCGAAACTATCGGCGCCACGGCCGATGAAGACATCCTCTGCACCGTAACCGCACGACGTGATGCCGCCACCGGCGACGACATCGCCACGCTCATATACACTTCCGGCACCACAGGCGAGCCCAAGGGCGCCATCCTGACTCACAGCTGCTTTGATGCTGCCATGGAAATTCATCGCCAACGCCTTACTAGCATCAGCAACCGCGACACCTCGCTTTGCTTTCTGCCGCTAAGTCATATCTTCGAGAAAGCCTGGACGTATTACTGCCTGTTCATGGGCATGGAGGTATACATCAACACCGATCCACACGATGTGGCACGTGCACTGCGCAACGTGCGTCCCACGTGCATGTGCAGCGTCCCGCGTTTCTGGGAAAAAGTGTACGCCGCAGCCATCGAAAAGATTGACTCTATGAGCTTTATTAAACGCACTATGGTGCGCCGAGCCATAGCCGTAGGACGTCGGCGCAACCTCGACTACGTACGTCACGGGCTGCGCGTACCGCGTTGGCTCGAAGCGCGCTACCGTTTCTACGACCGCCACGTATTGGCCACGATGCGTAAAGCCATAGGCGTTGACCGCGGCAACATCTACCCAACGGCCGGAGCGCCGCTGTCACCGGACATCGTTGCTTTCCTGCATGCCATAGGTATCAATATCGTCATCGGCTACGGCCTTTCCGAGACCACTGCTACGGTGACATGCTACCCCGCAACAGACTTCGCATTAGGATCGGTGGGCACCGCCGTCCCCGAGGTAAACGTGCGCATAGGAGACAGCGGCGAAATTGAAGTCAGCGGCCCCACGGTGATGAAAGGATACTACAACAAACCGACCGAAACAGCCGCCGCATTTACCGCCGACGGATGGCTGCGAACCGGCGATGCCGGCAAAGTCGCCCGAGACGGATCGCTCACGCTCACCGAACGCATCAAAGACCTTTTCAAGACATCCAACGGCAAGTACATCGCCCCGCAAGCGCTTGAGAGTCGACTGGGCAAAGACCCATTCATCGAGCAGGTCGCCATCATCGGCGATAAGCGCAAGTACGTCACCGCCATCATCATACCGGCCTTTGAAGCGCTCAAAGAGTATGCACGACGACGTCGCATAGCTTTCCGAAACATTGAGGAATTGGTACAAAATACCGACATACGCGCCATGATTGCCGAGCGCATCGAAAAGCTCGAGCACGGACTGGCCAACTTCGAAAAAATCAAGCGTTTCACGCTACTACCCAAGAGCTTCACCATCGAAGCCGGCGAGCTCACCAACACACTCAAGTTGCGCCGTGCCATCATTGCCCGCCGCTACGCCGTCCAAATCGAAGCCATGTACTGCTAAGGCCGAAGCATCCTCTTCACGCAGACGTTGCACATCACGCTGCACCTCGCCAGGCATTTCCTGCCATGCGCCTTCGTCGGTCGGCATAATGACTGCCGAGTACGGAAACAACGTCACACGGCACAGCAAGGGGGGGGTATAACTCCTCGTCTATTCATTTTGTCCCATCCGCCAGGTAAGACGAGTAACCCTCGTTTTCCACATCAATAAATGATGTGTTATTTGGAAATCTCAAGTTGCCATTCATCGATACAATGACATTTTGATTATATGCTGTCTTTGTCTACAGTATAATAGCAGGGCCAGCCGGAATCATCTATAGGAAATGCGCCTTCGGTGTAATGATAAATTATATAATCAAATTCGAGCGTTCTTTTTCCCCCTTCTGGCGGAGTCATTAGTGGCTGCATTGTTTTGTCAATAAGATAGATATACTCGCCCAAGCTGTAATATCCCACAAAATGGTATGGCATTTTGGTAACCTCTTTAAGAATGACAAATGCAATACTTTTAGATGTGCGACTTGCTGCTATCATATACGGAGTACTCCAGCCATGATACAAACGGCTGCACTCTTTTGCGTCTTTCATAAAGATATTACGAATGTATTGATTTCTCGGAGACATCGGTTGAAGCTTATATGATGCATGCACTTTTTTCTCGATTTTCTCGGCCATCTTGGGTATTGCCGGAATTGATGGCCATTTATTATCTGATCGTTTTTTGCCTTTATTTGACGGCGGCTTACTCGTCTTTGCTGTTTTATATGATGATACATTGCTGCTGGAATAGCCGCAAAGGTATGTAGCGATACAGCATAAGAGAATTAAAACGTAGTAATGCATATCATTTTACAATATACCCGGGCTTATTCTTATAAAAAAAGTATGGGTAGTACTCTTCATAAACATTTAATCCCGGCTTATAAACTTTGTGTATAATGCGCTTTTTCATTAAAAGCGACAATTTCCAGTGAGATAAAGCATGGGCTATATCCATATCATTTGTCACTATACCATCATCACTTATGCCCGATGGTTGACTATTGTCCGGATGGCTATGTATATCCTGGCGAACATTATACCCATACTGATACTGGAGAAATACCAGATTCGGCCCGGACCGGTCTTCTGTTGTGCTATGTGAGGTGGAAAGAATATTTAGTCCTCGATCGCCTTCTTGCCCAAGCATCAACTGTGTCCATTCGACCTCTGTATTCTTAGCAAGATATTCAAAAGCTCTTGTGCCATTCTGGTCGCCACGAATACTTAATACATCCCATGGACCGTCAGAAATCCAATTCAATGTTTTAAGACTTTCGATAGT
>ERZ808286.19-NODE-19-length-137568-cov-9.099249_pt1 | contig 137568 bp, 107 predicted proteins | sample MGYA00521276_ERZ808286 | MGnify/ENA primary metagenome ERZ808286 (study PRJEB31516, sample SAMN03275607) | gut metagenome | biome: mammalia-associated habitat; material: feces | host: Papio cynocephalus | place: Kenya | collected 2012-08-01 ... | reverse complement strand
CCAAATAGTCTATCGGACAGCAGCAATAAAGCGCTACGAATTATACGAATAATGAGAACAATGGCAAGCGCTCAGGTCTTGCTATCGTTCCCATTGTCCGTATCGCTCCCATAGCTCCCATTATTCACAGAAGCCGTGGACGACTTCTTAGAGCCCGGTCAGCGTCCTGATGATTTCCGGGATATTCTTGTTGTTATTGAGCGACTTAAAGCGACAAGCGCCGACGCCGACAGCGAAAACGGGCACGGGATTGCCGGTATGGCTGGTGGTGGTGAAGCCAAAGCCGGTCTGACCGTTGAGGTGACGGAATACGTCTACCGCAAAGGCATTGAAGCTGGCATACAGGGTTTTCTCGTCTGCCGAATTACGCTGAGTAAAGCACGCTTCGAATTTGTCACGCAAGGTTTTTTCCTGCTCGGCGGACACGGGTACTATGGTGAACAATCCGAGTTTATCAGTCAAGTATTCTTTCATATCATCCCAGCGATAGATGCGACGGCTTTTGAGAATACCTTTGCAATAGGCCGAGAATTCTTCCTTGGACACACGCTGACTGTCAATGAGTTGAGGCTTGGCATCGTAATGCAGCACGTTGTTGCCCAGGGTCATGCCGCCGGTATCATGGTCTGCGGTAATGACGATAAGGGTTTCATCGGGATGTTGCAGATAGAAATCGTAAGCCACTCGTATTGCCTGGTCAAAATTAATAATTTCCTTGATGGCGGCGCCGCCGTCATTGCCGTGCAGTGCATGGTCTATATTACCGCCCTCGATCATCATAAAGAACGGACGTCCTGGCTCGGCAGCCGTCCTCTGTACATACGTCAAGCCCACACGAGTCATCTCCGGAAGCTTAAGCGCTTCGGGTACGGAGTCAATAGTATAGCCCACGTTGTTATCCTCTCCGACTCCTTCGGGCGACAGCAACAGCACGCGAGTGCCGGGCGTAGCTGCGGGCATAGTGTCAAGGCCATGAACCACGGAGACTCCGGCAGCAGCAAAGCGCTCGAGCACGTCCGTGGGCTTGCCGTCCTTGTCTTTGAGGCCGCGCAAACCGGCACCGGCAATAAAATCGTAGCCGCTGGCGGCGGCGTCACAGTCTATCTGATAGAACATGTTGCGATTAGGCACATGCGTATAGAATGCGCCGGGCGTGGCATCATCGGGAGCCACGGTGGTGATGATACCTACGCCCCACCCTTTATCCTTGAACTGTCGTGCAATCGAGGTCACAGCAACGGTATCGGGCCCCATACCGAGCATCGTATTCTTAGTCTTGGTGCCGGTGGATAGAGCCGTTCCGGCGGCGGCGCTGTCCGTCACCGGCGATGAGGCCGAATAGGTCTGGCACCATGACACCACGGGGAAGGTGGACATCACCAGGGTGTCGGTCGGATGTGCCATGCGTTGATATGCCAAAGTGGACATTACCGGGCCCATTCCCATACCATCACCGATAAAGAGGAACACATACTTGGGGGCAGCCTTAGCGGCGCAGCAGGTCGCCGGAGCGGTTGCCGAAGCGGAAAGACCGACAAAGGCCATTGCCGCAGCGATGATCAAGTGTTTGGTTTTCATAATTTCATATATTATGCGGTTGTTGTTTCTTGTATGTTTGTTCTGTGAAGCACCCCTGTCACTTCTGCCGTAAATCATTGGCGTTCCGATGATTTGCCGAGGGCCATAATGGCCTCGATAAGATGTCGGTCATTGCTCAGGCGCGGCACTTTGCGCTGACCACCGAGCTTACCCGTCGAAGCCAGCCAACGCTCAAACAGCCCCGGCTCGGCCACTGTAATAGTCAGTCGATCAAGAAAGATATTGCCCGAGCGCTTGGCATCGTAGTCACTGTTGACGCTGCGCAAGGCGTCATCAAGACGCTGCGCAAAGTCCTCAATGTCGCGCGGCGGGACATTCCATTCAATCAGCCATTGATGCCGGCCGCGGTGGCCGCTGTCGGCAAAGACGGGGGCTACGGTATAATCGCGCACTCCGGCGCCGGTGGCGGCACAGGCTGCGGCCAATGCCGCATCGGTATTGTGCACCATCACTTCCTCGCCGAAAGCGTTGATATAATGCGCCGTACGCCCGGCCACGGTAATACGCAGCGGGTCGGTGGAACACACGCGCACGGTGTCGCCTATGCGGTAGCGCCACAGACCGTTGGCGGCAGTGATGACTAGGGCGTATGTCTTGCCGGCCTCTACTTGCCAAGCGGTCAATGACGGCGGGAAGGGCTCGTCGCAGTGCTCTAACGGCACAAATTCGTAGAAAACTCCGGCATCAAGCAGCAGAAGCATACCCTTGTCATGTTCGCGCAGGTCCTGCACGGCAAAGAAGCCTTCACTGGCGTTATACGTCTCCTGATAGCGCATACGGACGCCGTCGCACAGGCGATTATACTCATCGCGATATGGAGCCATGGATATGCCGCCGTGAAAAAACACTTCGAGATTGGGCCATACATCGTGTATGGTCTCGGCCCCGGGCACGGATTTGATGACTTCTTTGATGACGGTCATAAACCATGACGGCACGCCGGAGATATTGGTGACATTGGCGCCGCGAGCGGCACGCACCAGCGCCGGCACCTTGAGCGTCCAGTCTTCCATAAGGGCGATGCGCTTCGATGGCACGCGTACAAGGTTGACTATGGGGTTGATATCGTCTATAAGATTGGCGCTAAGGTCGCCAACTTTGACGTCACGCGGCACCGGCCGATCAAGGGTATTGGCAAAACTGCCGCCAAGGATAAAGCCTTTGCCGGAGAACATCCGGCTGTCGGGATATAATGCCAGGTAATGAGCCACGGCATCGGTGGCGCCGCGATAGTGGTTGAGGCGCAGGCTGTCATCGCTTATGGGTATGTACTTGCTGCGTCCATCGCCGGTGCCGGAGGATTGGGCATAGCGACGTACCTTGCCGGGCCAGAGGATATTGCGCTCACCATCAACCATACGCATAACCGACGGTCGTATATCTGCATACGCCACGGTGGGCACGGCCTGACGGAACGCATCGGCATCATCGCCGGGCACTATGCGGCCACGGCCGTACTCGGTAAGGGCGCCACGTCGCGTCAGCCATGCCAAGACGCGACGTTGAGCCTTTTCGATGCCGGCACCGCGCCAAGTATGGGCGGCGCGTACACGTCGCATCATCAAGGCACGAGCTATGGGTGTGTAGTTTATCATTTCTTGTGCTTTTTAGTTGTCAGAGCGGCAGCGCCGTCATTGTTGCGAGACGTCGTGCCGCGAGACCCGGCATCACGAGGCGTAGGCGTCTGAGCTGTCGATGTCTGAACCGTTGCACTCCGAGGTTTGGTGTCTTCGATATCCAAAGCTCGCAAGACGGCCATACGTATTCGCCGGGCTCGCTCGTCATCGCCGCGCAACAGACGCAGAGCCAGACGTATATAGCGATCTTTATTGGCTATACCGCATAAAGCGGCAACACCACAGTCGGCAAGCATAGGCTTGTAATTGAACACGCGCAAGACAGATAGATAGTCACCCTGCGATATGTATCCGCGGAACTCGCGACACAGTCCTTCGTAGATAGCGCGTGGGTTGAGTTCATCGGCCAATGAGGCTAAATGCTGCTGCAATGCATTGATATTATTGAATTTACCATCAATACGATACTCTACAAGGCGTTTGACGCGATGTCGGGTATGCTCCAGGGCTTGGGCGTTGGCCATGTGCTTGAATTCGCCTAAGATATACGTCCTGACCGCCTGAACGACAGTGGCGGCATCTCGGCCGCAGGCCTCGGCAACGGCAGCCACGACCTCGGGCAGCAGAAACATATTCTCGATTTCGGCAACGGCGGGGACATTGATATTGCGACTGCGCAAATACTCGATTTCGCGGTCGTCGCGGCGGTCGCGATCAACAATGCCCATAGCGGTCAGGTGATGAAAGTCGCTGAGGGTGTTGAAGGTGCGCGTGGCCTCGATTACGCGCTCGCAGCTACCCAACGGCTTGACCGTATACTCCTTGAAGATAAGGCTGTACAGACGATAGTCGATGCTATGCACCACATCGCCCTCGACAAAGAGCACGGGCTTGCGTTCGCCCACGATGGCGGCGTATATGTCGGGCGTCACGGCGCCGCGTGGCATTATGTCATAGTCCCAGCATTTCTGCCCGGCGTCATACGATCGCACCCACAGCACCTCGGCATCCAAGCGCGTGGAAGCAAAGTCGAGGTCATGCGTCACGTATACCATGCGGCAGTCGGGACGCAATTCTTCGATACGATTCCACAGATTTTGCATAGTGGTGGGATGTAAGAACATTTCGGGACTATCAACTACAATATTGGCGTCCTTGGGCGCATACAGCACGGCGGCGGCATAATACAAGACCACGCGTTCGCCGTCCGAGAGCCGATATGCGCGGTATATGTCATCACTGTCACGGCGACTGAATCGTATCTTGCCGCTATTGACAAGCATATTGCTGCCGGGGAATATAGCCTTCCACAATTCGAGGACACGGTCGAGACGTGTAGTCGTAGGAAAAGCTGCCGATTCGCCGGCATGTCGCGCAATTTTGTAGTCCAGCAGATTGACCAGTTCGTCGCTCATCAGCAGCGACAGCAGCCTTTCGAGGCGGCATTGAGGCCGTCTTTTTTCGGCTTCTGGGATAACCGAATCGGCCACCATAGAGTCTATGGCATTATGCTCGGCGTCAAGGGGACTGACAGCATATAACGCATCTATTGCATTGAGCCTAAAAGTATTATTTTCCGGGTTGGCGCACATGGCATCCGTAAAACGGGTCTTTCCGGCACCATTGGCGCCGATGATGACCAATCGCCGACTGTCGCCCGAAGGCTTGGGCGACGGCTTGTGTTTGCTTGCTGGCAGTATCAGCGGCTTCATCGCGGAGTGAGTGTTATCAGCGGCACAAGCATCTCTTCCATAGAGATGCCGCCATGCTGGAAGGTGTCTGTATAATAGGTCACATAGTGATTGTAGTTGTTGGGATAGGCAAAGAAGTCGCGCCCGCCGGCAAAGATATAGGTGGACGAAACATTGGGCGAGGGCAGGCCGAAACGTGCGGGCTGCTTGATTTCGTAGACCTGGCGCGGATTATACCCGAGGTTTTTGCCTACTTTGTAGCGCAGATTGGTATTGGTATTCTTGTCGCCGACAACCTTGACGGGATTGTTGACGCGAATGGTCCCGTGGTCGGTGGTGAGTACAATCTTGAAACCGGCGGCGGCTATGCCGCGAAACATATCCATAACCGTCGAATGGCGGAACCACGAGCGCGTCAGGCTGCGATAGGCGGCATTGGTGGAGGCCAATTCACGGATCATCTTGCTCTCGGTACGGGCATGTGACAGCATATCTATGAAGTTAAGTACTATAACATTGAGATCGTTGCGAAACAGATTGGCGAAGTCACGCAACAGTTTCTCACCGGCCACCGAATCATTTATTTTGTTGTAGCTGAATTTGTAGGGCAGTCGGTAGCGCTGGAGCATCGTCTGTACCAGTGCCGATTCGTTGACATTCTTACCTTCCTCGGACTCTTCATCGACCCATAGCTCGGGAAACATCTTGGCTATCTGAGCCGGCATCAATCCGGAGAATACGGCGTTACGCGCATACTGCGTGGCTGTAGGCAGTATCGATGTGTACAGGCCTTCGTCAAAGGTGAACATTTCGGCCAGTATGGGCTTGACGGCAAGCCATTGGTCCAGGCGGAAGTTGTCGATGAGTATAAAGAACACTTTGTCGCCGCCGCGCAACATCGGAAAGACCTTGTACGGCAACACCCTGGGACTGAGCAACGGCGTATCGGCGTTGTCGCTGTCTATAGTGCCGTCGGGCAATATCCAATGTTCGTAATTGCGGCGTATGTATTTATTGAAGGCCGAATTGGCCTCGGACATCTGCATCTCGAGCATGGAGTGCATATCCGTTGCCGTATCGGACAACTCCATTTCCCAGAACACCAAACGGCGATACAACTCCATCCAATCGGAAATGCCGGAGGCATCGTTGATAGCCATAGACAGCCGACCGAACTCCTGGCGGTAATCGGCGGCAGCCGTCTCGCTGACCAGACGGTCGCTGTGCAGGTGCTTTTTCAGCGCTATGAGTATCTGATTGGGATTGACGGGCTTGATGAGGTAATCGGCAATCTTGTTGCCTACGGCCTGATTCATAATATTTTCCTCTTCGCTCTTAGTGATCATTATCACCGGTATGTGCGGTTGACTCTGCTTAATGGCCGCGAGTGTTTCGAGGCCGGTCAGGCCCGGCATATTCTCGTCGAGTATAATCAAATCGAAATGCCGCGTAGCGCACATATCCAAGGCATCGCGTCCGCTCATAGCCGTGGCCACTTCATAGCCTTTGCGGTCGAGGAATAACAGGTGCGGCTTCAGGAGGTCTATTTCATCGTCCGCCCATAGTATCGAATATCGTTGTTGTGTGGTGTCCGCCATAGCGTCTATGTGTCAGGAGAGTGTTTGTGTAAATGTATGAGGAGATGTGTGTCTATCAATTAAGAAGCGGGTCGTCCTCATCGCCCTCGCTGCCCGGGTCATACGTCGGCCGCGGCTTCGGCTTCGGGGCAGGCTTCGGCTTTGGCTTTTCGACCGACTTGGCTGCAGACTTTGTCTCTTTCTTCGGCTTGGGCGCGGGCTTCGTTGTCGGTTTAGGCTTGGCCTCAGGTTTTGCTTCCGGCTGCGCCTTGGCTGCCGTATTGGTTGCAGGTTTGGTCTCAGGTTTCAATTGACCCGCAGGTGCGGTCTCAGGCCGTGCTTCCGGCTCTGCAACAGGCGCGGAAGCCGGGGTGGCTGTCGAAGCAGGCTCGGCGACAGGCTTTTCTACCTCGGAATTCTCCGAACTTTCGGCGTCCTCGCCGCTCTCGGTGCCCTCGGATGGCGTGACCGCAGCCTCCGTACCATCCGTCGATGTCGGCTTTGATGCTGCCGCCGGCTTTGATGCTGCCGCCGCTGCTTCGGCCTCGGCCTCGGGCAGCGTCTGTATCTCGTGATAAGGCAGAAGCCCCGATTGAGCATCCTGATAGTTTTGCTCTTGCAGGAAGCGGAAGTAGTCGTCAAGAGTGCCGCCGCTTTGCAACAGAGCATCGAAATTGCTCCGGCTTATGGGCACGGGGCGCACACCGTCGGGCAGGCGGAATTCCGTGGAGGCGGCCATGACGCGACGGTAATGGTTGAGCTCCTTGAGATTTTCGAAAGGCCCTATGACAATCATACCGAGGCGTCCGAAGTTCATCTGTTCAAGGTCGTAATCCTTGACTACGAAGCTTCGGAAGTTGTGCCGCGCAATTTCAAAAAGCAACTTATTGGAGGATACCGCATCGGTGGGGAATACCATCACCAGTACTTGCGGATCGGACTCGTTGAGCGTAAAGTTGATGGCGGTTGTCTCGCCGGCGGTGGTGTCGTTGGTCAGGCTTATATCCCACAACATTCCTCGTAGGTTAGAGCCGCCGCCGGTGTGTAGCTTACGCCCGGCGGCCAGACCCTTGAGCCATGCCGATGCTATGGGCGCAACGTCCGTATCGGGATAGCGCTCGAGCATCGTGCGCAGCGTGGCCTTGAATTGGTCGGGATTGTTCTCGGTGACGTATGCCAGGGCGTCCAGGAACATAAATTTAGGCATGAGTTTGCTCATAGGGAATTCGTCGGCCATGCGCTGATAACCGCTGTGTACCGCCTCGTTGTTGTTGGCCATATAAGCATTGTAGGTGTCTTCGTAGATTTTCTCCTGGACGGCATCCATCTGTCGCAAATTGTTGATATAATCAGGGTTGCGAAGTGCTTCGCCGTACTTACTGTCACCGAAGCCGTTCACTATCATCTGGCGGTAGCGTTCGGCCATACTGTCGTTGCCGGAGCGCACAAACATCAAGTATATATTGTAGTACGTCTCCAAACGATATACGTTGTCGGGATAGTTCACAAGCAGACGATCAAATTCCGCCATAGCTGCATCAAAATCATTGAGTTTGTCCTTGAGGATGACGCCCATATTGAACAGCCCTTCTTGTATGACCTCGTGTGCCACGGCCTTGTCCGTATCGCTGAAGGGTATTTGCTTGAGGTAATACTCGCGATAATGCGGATTTTCGGATTTCTCCTGCTTCTCCTTATCTTCGGGCGATATGGTATCCACGAGATTTTCGGCTGATGCCTCGTCGCTGTCCTCGTCCGTGGCGCTGCTGCTGTCAAAATCGCTCATAGCGAAGGAGGTCTTATTGCGACGTCGCCAATTGTCTTCGAGCTTACGCGCACCCCACCGGCGCTGAAATTCGGTCTTACCGGCGTTGCGCGTGGCCGTATTGTAAAAGTACCAACTGTCATCGGTATTCAACGTATAGGTCTGAGGCGCCGAAGATTGCCCCATATATGGGTCGTTGCCGGACTCTTGCTTGGCCTTGAATTCCTCGCGACGTGCCGCCTCGGCTTCTTCTTTTTCTTTTTTTACCAATTCGGCAATGATGCGATCGATGACGGCATTGCGTTCTTCTTCGCTCATGGCCGCCAGACGCAGCAAACTGTCTTGGAGGTTGACATTCTGACTGTATACTGCCAATTCGTCCAGCACATCGGAGCGGCGTTTGAGCGTGTCCAGTCCGGGGAAGTTGTCGGGCAATTGGGGTACGGCCTCCGAGTAGCACGGCTGTGCCAGTTCGTACTTATGCTGCTTGTAATACAGCCCACCGAGTTTTACCTGCGCCAAGGCCTTGTCTATGCCGTTGCGCGTAGACTTCTCGGCCGCCAAGACATAATTGGCCGCAGCACGCACGGTGTCACCGCGACTTAGATACAAGTTGCCTATGGCATAGTATATCTGGTCGAGATACTCTTTATTGCGATCATAGCGTGTCATACGGCGCAAGGCTTTCACTTCGGGCTCGATATTGCTGCCGGTATATACCTCGGACTGCTTGATGCGTGCATTGAAGCGGGTACGGTACGTAGCATTTGACGCCCCTCCGGCTTTGCCGTAGGCTTTATAGGCTTCTTCCTTGCGGTCAATGCGACTGAGCACTTGGCCCAACAGGAACCATAGTCGGGTCTTCTGCGCCCCGGAGGCATGCTTGATGGCCAAGCGCAGCGGCTCGACGGCTTCCGCATAATTGTGACGTCGTATATTCAGTTCGGCCAAATCAAGATTGTAAAGTCCCGTGACCTTGCCGTCGGTAATTTCATCGGGTTTGATGCGAACGATTATTGTCTCGGCCTCGTACAACCAATCCATAGCCAGATAGGATCGGGCCTGCCACAATTGAGCCTCGGTCACGGTCTTGGGCAACCACCAAAAGTGCTTGGAGATATAGAAGAACGTGGAGGCCGCACCCGAGAAGTCGCCGTTCATATACTGTCCGCGACCCATCATCAGCCACGCGTTGTGCAAAAAGGGATTATACTCTTCGCGACGCATCCATTTCTTGTATTCGGGGTCGTTGCGCTTGCCCGAGGATTTGGGCGGTTTCTTGGTAATCGAGCGCAGTTGTATAGCCTTCTGTGCCTTCTCTATGGACCGATTGAAGTCGCCGGAGGGCTGCGGCGCCTTTGGATTTTGCTTGGCCTCGGCGGGATGTACGTAGATGATGTCCGTGTAGTCATCCTCGTAATTCTTTTCCATATCCTCGAGGGTCTCTACGTAATGGCGGTCTCCGTTGTAGTAGATATTGTATCGGGTGATGAAGGCTGTGTACTGACGAGCCGCCGCCGTATTTTTCTTGCGGGCATTGCACGAAACAAGCGCACCCACGGTCATAAGAACCGCGAATGCCGCGATGATGGTGCGTATGGTGCGTCGTCTCGCCATTGTCGTATTATTTTATAACGTGTTTTTTGCCTCTTTATTATTTTTGGTGGGGTCTTCGGGATAGGATATGCGGCTGTGGTACATAGTTGCCAATCGGCTTGCAAAGCTGTCTTTAATGATGCGGACATCGCGGAAGCTAAGCGGCGAATCATTGTGCAGTCCGTCGGCAATCTGTCCGTCAATGATTTTGTCCACCAATTCGCGTATGGACTTGGGCGTATTGTCACGCAAGCTGCGAGATGCAGCTTCGACGCTGTCGGCCATCATCAGCACCGAAGCCTCGCGTGTCTTTGGATTGGGACCCGGATAGGTGAACGGCGCCGGGTCTACATCCTCGCCCGGATGCTCCTGACAGTATGTGAAGTAGAAGTACTTGGCCTTGCCGGTTCCGTGGTGTTGGCTGATGAAGTCGCGTATGACCGCAGGAATGCCGGCCCGTTCGGCGCGGCGCAGACCGTCGGTGACGTGGTTAATGATGATTTCGGCACTCTTCTTGGGGTCGAGGCCGTCATGGGGATTGACACCGTGCTGGTTCTCGGTAAAGAACATGGGGTTGGACAGCTTGCCTATATCGTGATAGAGGGCGCCGGCACGTGTCAGCATCGGATTGGCGCCTATGCGCTGGGCGGCGTCACCGGCCAGATTGCTTACCGCAATGGAATGCTGGAAAGTCCCGGGGCATTCGTCCGAGAGTTGTCGCAGTAGCGGGGCATTGACATCGGCCAGTTCGACAAGCGTGACGTTGGACACGAAGCCGAAGAGTCGCTCAACGGCACTCATCAGCACATAGGCCATGGACGTAAGCAGCGAATACGCACCGAGAATGGCCACCATGCGCCACGAGAAGTAATGCAGCGATCCTTGTGAGAGCAATTGCAGCGTGATATATGCCACCAACAGCGCACCCAGTACGTAGAAGGATGCTCGTAGCAACTGGGAGCGGCGCGAAAGCTGGCGCAGCGAGTAGACGGCGGTGCATATCGCCACGGTTTGCAGTGTGATATATTGCAGTGGCACTTCGGTAATACCGGCGCACAATAGTGTCAGCACCGCTCCGGTCATCAATGCCACGCGGCCGCTGAAGAATACGAGTACCAGCACCGGCACTATCGCCAACGGCATCAGGTATATGCCTATGCCGGGAATAATACGGTCAAGCATCGCGCCCAGCACGAAGAATAGTACAATAAGACTGAAAACAAAGAGCATCGAGCGCATTGACTGACTTATCTTGGGCTCGTACTGCACCAAGTACAGCACCAATGCCGCAAGCATGAAGGCCACGTACAAAGCCTGTCCGCAGGTATTCATAATATTGCTGCGGGTGTCTTGGCTGCTATGCTCGGCCGCCGCACGTTCGTAGGCTTTGAGCGTTGCATAGTCCTTGGCGGTAATGACGGTACCGTTGTCAATGATTGTCTGGCCGTTTTGTATTGTATTGCGCGGCACGGTGACGGCGGCGATGTCTTCGTTGAGCAGACGCTCCGAGTCGTCCCGATCGTAGATGATATTCGGCACAAGTACGGCGCCGACATTGGCGCGCGACAGCAGTGCACGTACTCCCGCTTTCTCGGCCACGGAATCAATGCGGCGGTACAACTGCATGGGGGTGAGTAGCATGGCGGTCTCGGTAAGCAACAGCGTGGCGCCGTCCTTGATGCGAAGGCGGCCACCAACGGCATCGGCAACCTTTTCCAGCGAATCGGAGACGACCCCGGTGGCGTAAGCCGAAGCCAATATACGTCGAACTTCGACCCCGAATTGTCGCGAAATCACGGCCTCGGAGGCGGCGCCGAAGGCCCCGCCCAAAGCACGACTCATCCGCGTAACCACTTCATTCTTTATCGAATCGCCACTGACCTCGGCGACACGGCGGGCTACCGGCACAAAGCGGGCGCGGACGCTGTCGCTCTTGGCACGCACGGTGGCCGAATCAAGGCTGACTACAAAGTCAAAGGGCGCTATAAGCTTGGCATAGTTCCAGGGCTTGCCTTGCTCGTAGACGTAGCGACGGGCCGACTGATGAGGATAGAAGTAGACAATTATGGCCAATGAGACCGCGGCCATCAATAGTGTAATGATTATATTCTTACGTGTCACTGTATTATGCTGTTTTTTGAGAAGAGGGTTATGCTTATCGTAGAGTTGCGGTCAGCGGAAGTGGCTTGGTGCTGGTGGAGAGGTCACATAATGCGCGTGGCCTGAGAGACGTCTTCTATCTTGGAGAGACGATGGCAGAGGTCGTTGACTACGGCCACATCGCCCACGCGCACCCAAATGTCACTATGGAAGACTTCGCCGGTGGCCTCTACGTCCAGTTTGCGCAGGTCTATCTCTTTCTGCGTTGCTATGGTGGCGGTGATTTCTTGAAGTATGCCATGGCGGTCAATGCCTTCGACGTGCACGTGCGCCAGGAATTTGCCGGACGAAGCGGCCCAGCGCGTAGCCACGATGCGGTTGCCATAGCTGGCCTTGAGCACCAATGCACGCGGACAATTGAGGGCATGCACAACCACACGTCCGTCATCGTTGACAAATCCGAGGACTTCGTCCCCCGGTATGGGGCAGCAGCAATCGGCTACATCGAAGTTGCTGCCGTTTTCGTCATATTTCAGCACATACGTCTGCGAGGTGTCCACCGGCTCGGTCTCGGCAGGCGTTGACTCGGCGGCGGGTGTCGGAGCCTTATTACCGTAACCTACCAGGGACTTGGCTACGGAGGCTATCTTCCCGAGTGTACCGCGGCCTTTGCCCTTGCGGCGTAGTAGCGATACAGCGCTCTGGTCGAGCACAAAACGTCCGTCGCCGAGGCCCAGAAGCAATTCATCGCGCGAGGCGGCGCCATAATGGGTCTGTAATTTATTTGTCACCTCCACTCCGGGAGTCATCTCGTTGGCTGCAAGGAATTCTTGCAGCAACTGACGTCCACGCGCCATAATCGGCTGACGTTCACGTCGTAAGGCCGCATGTAGGCGGCTGCGTGCCTTGGCGGTATTCAGAAAATTCATCCACGATGGATCGGGATGCTGGCTCTGAGATGTGAGCACTTCCACTTGGTCACCGCTACTGAGCTTATGTGACAGCGGCACCAATTTATGATTGACCTTCCCGGCGATGCAATGCAACCCCAACTCGCTGTGCAGCGTGAAGGCCACATCCAGTACGGTGGCCCCGGAAGGCAGGGTCAGCAGCTCGCCTTTGGGCGTAAACACAACAATTTCAGAGGCAAAGAGGTTGAGTTTCAGCGTGTCCAGGAAGTCTATGGCACTGGGCTCGGGGTTATCCAAGATGTCCTTGATAGTGCGCAACCATACGGTCAGCTCGCTTTCTTCTTCGCCTTCGCCCACCTTGTATTTCCAGTGCGCGGCAAAGCCTTTTTCGGCGATTTCGTCCATACGGCGGCTACGTATCTGCACTTCAATCCAATTGCCATCCGGGCCCATAACGGTAAGATGTAGAGCCTGGTAGCCGTTGGCCTTGGGCGTGGACACCCAGTCGCGCGTGCGATCGGGGTGAGGTTTGTATAGGTCGGTGATGGCCGAGTATATCGCCCAACAGATACCTTTTTCCTTGGCGGGGTCATCGCACTCGAAGACGATGCGCATGGCATATAGGTCGTAGACCTCCTTGAAGGGCACGTGCTTGGTCTCCATTTTGCGCCATATCGAGTAGACACTCTTGAGGCGTGCCTTGGCCTCGTACACCAAGCCCATCTTGTCCAGCTTCGCTGTTATGGGCGCTGCAAAATCGCTGTATATGGCGGCACGCGCCGCATCACTATCCTTGATTTGCTGACGGATACGCTCGTAGGCGGCGGGATGCTCATACTTGAAGGACAGGTCCTCCAATTCGGTCTTGATGGCAAAAAGACCGAGACGATGAGCCAACGGCGCATAAATATACAGCGTCTCGCCGGCAATCTTATACTGCTTGCGCGGTGCCATAGACCCCAGAGTGCGCATATTGTGCAGGCGGTCGGCCATCTTGATAAGCACCACGCGTATGTCTTCGCTCATCGTCAGCAACAACTTGCGGAAGTTCTCGGCCTGAGCCGAGGCCTTGTCGCCGAAGATGCCGCCCGAAATCTTGGTCAAGCCCTCAACAATGCGTGCGATTTTGTCCCCGAAGTGCTGGCGAATATCCTCGACGGTGAAGTCCGTATCTTCGACTACATCGTGCAGCAAGGCCGCGCATATAGACGTTGAGCCGAGACCTATTTCCTGGCTGGCAATCTTGGCCACCGCTATGGGATGCATAATATACGGCTCGCCGCTACGCCGACGCACGCCGGCATGAGCACTGCGCGCAAACCGGTAGGCTCGTTCTATGATCTCGACTTTCTTGCGGTGGTTACTCGCCAGATAGCCGTTGAGCACATCTCGGAAGGCATCGTCTATCATCCGGTCCTCTTCCTCGGGGGTCATCTTGGTCGCCGGTGTATTGGTTGGTTGCATATTGTTTGTCTACGAAATCGGTGGTGCATTTTTGTGTCTGCCGCAGGCCGTGCACACTCGTCTGTGCCTGCTACGGCATTATATCCACAAAATTAGACAAAATCCCCCGCCCGCACAAATATTTCCCGAGAGTTTCCAAGAATGAAGTATCATAGGAGTTATGAGAATCACGAGAACTATGGAAACAATGAGAACCATGGGAGTTATAGCAGTTTTGCCATTATTCCCATTGTTCCCATAGAATCCATTACCCCGCAGACGCCGACACCGTTGGCAATGTCAGATCCATTCCTTCCAGCCGTCACAGTGTGCACGCACTTGCTCGGCCACAGCGGTATCGCCGTAGCGGCGCACCACGGTACGCAGATTGCCCATAAGATACTCGGCACGAGCACGACCCTCATCGGAGAGCATAGCCATAGCCCCCGCTACTTCGCGCTTATACGCTGCTTTAGCGGCCTCGCTGTCTCCTTCGCCGTAGCTATAAAGAAATCCGTAGGGCTTGCCGTTCTTGTCCTCATAATATTCGGACGCCGGGCTGAACAACAGAACTCCTTTGCCGCGCCAATATTGAGTCAAAAACCAATAGTCTTCGAGCGAATTGTATCGTCCGATGGCATACGCCAGTCGCGCCAGTCCGCGATCATCGGCTGTGCGGCCGTGGCGCATCTGCCGCTGCAAGGCCTGCATCCGCCGTGCGAAGCGCAGTTTGGCCGTCTCCACGGACCGATTCGCAGCATTGAGCGATGCCATGGTCTTGGCCGGCAGAACGGATAACCACGATGATACATAGGCTTGGAACGGGTCGTGTCCAAGCCATCCTTGTTTGTAGATGTTGGTCGTACGCAGGTATCGTTTGCTGACCTTGGAGAGGTATTCGACGGCTTGGCCATAATTCGCTTCGCGCAAGGCCAAAGTGCCGATAAGCTCGTAGACATAGTCGCGGTCGGTACGTGCTTTGCAACGCAGAAACGTATACAACGACGTATGGGACCGCATCTTACCATAGGCCACAATAAGCTGCCGACAGGTAAGGCTGCCCATAAGCTGGAAGGACAGACACCCATAGTCTCGCGGATTGCAAAATATCTCGCTGCCTCGTATCTCGGACATGGAAGCCGTCCTGCCATCAATACGCTGACAGCTATAATCCTCGTACACAGAAACATAGTTATGCATACTGCGTCCCTGCGGCTCGAGATTGTCGGCATATCCACTCAGCAATATGGCGGTGGCGTAATCGCGATGTCGCCACAACTGCGGCACCCAGTCGGAGTATATGACATTGCGTACACGCCGCACCCACTCGTAGGCATCGGCATTGACGGGATCGGCCTTGGTTTCCATCCATTTAAGGTCGGCAAGGAGTGAACTACGGTCGCCGACGCGACCATCGAGCTTCATCTTGTAGGCGCGCCCCAATTCGCGCAATTCGTCCGACGAAAAGCGCGAGCGCATGGCACGTCGCATATATTTACGTGCCGAAGTATTGTCGCCGCGCTCGGCTGCCTCATAAGCCAGCAGGTAGTTCCAATCGCCTTTGGCCTTAACTCGAGCATCTTTCAGCGCTCGATGCGCAATCGGGACCATACGCTGCAGAAATTCCGAGTCGAAAGCATTTCGGCGTATATAGTCCATAATCTGCGGAGCGCCGGGATTGCGCTCAATCATATATTCAACGGGGTCGGCAGTCGTTATCGACCAAATATCGCCCAACTCGGCAAAAATCGAGTCGGCACGCTCGACATCGCCCAAGCGACTCCAGCACCCGGCGACAAAACGGCGCGACATTCGCGAAAACAGATTGTCTGCCGGTATGTCCGCAAATGTCTTCTCGTAATAATTGATACACAGGTCGTAGCTACGCGAAGCAAACAGCGCCTTCATCATCTGAAAGGCATAGCGGTCCTTGAGTCTGGTGCCGGAATACGCTTTACAACGCTCGATGAGTTCGGCAAAATCGCCACCCTCGTTCTCATAATTTCTTTCGCGCGGATAATACCACGGCGTCCGAGTCTTGCTCCACTCGGCATCAATTTGTTTGGCAATTCTCAAGAAATCAACGATTTCGCAGTCCCGAGTATTACTCAGATACACATAGAAGGCGTTGGTTTCGTCGTTGGTTACGCTTGTTTCCCATTTGTTAAAATCCTCGCTTGATGCACGATACACAACATCATTGATGTCGGACAGCGGAATGCGCCTGGATGTGAGCGTCTGCCATTGTCGCAGGTTTTCGGCGTGTTCGTAGTCGGACATACTCTTGACATTCGAACTTGCAAAAAAGTCGGGCGTGGGTATTGTAGGATAAAAAGGTCCGCAAGCCCAAGCGGATGCCGTGGCGCACAGCAGCGCCAACGCGCTAACGACCGGTCGAGAGTATTTTGTTAATTTCATTTGACGTATATTTTGAGAGATTTTCGAAGTCGAGATGATATAGTATATTTGAGTGCGGACGCTCGGACAGACGCTGCTCAATCATATCCTTGACGCGCATAATATCGGCAAATGAGGATGTCTCGGCACGTACCATATCACCGATATGTATGATCATATTGTGGTACGGAACATCACGGCGTGCGATATAGACGTTGTCGGCCGCGCTGCGCTTAAATGCCGAGGTGTCCGTCAAATCAACATTATCCATCAACCCGGCAAACTGACGGTCGCAGAACAGCAGTTGCCACGAATAGGTGGGATACGCCACATCAAGGTGCAAGTCATAAGACGACAGACGCTTGAGATAAGGCTGCACGTCATCGGCATCGATGATGGAGTTGGCGACATCGGGATTGGCAAAATCTCCGGTATTATACACCATCAGCACGCCGCGATCTACGGGCGGCACCTTGCGTGCCAACTGGTGCAGACGTATGGTGGAACTCAGGCTCCACCCATATTCCGGAGTATGGAGGATGCGCCGTGTCGAATCACAGAGAGAGAAGAACGAGCTCTCGGTCGAAGGTGTCCAGTCGCAATCCAATTGGACTTCGGAGACGTTGCGCAGTCCGTTGTATTCGCACATATTGCGGACACGCGTCACGATATTCGAGGCCAGTGTGCCTTCATGACCTTTCATGGCTTTGAGGGCTTCGAGTGTGACATATACCACAGGCACGAATTCGATATCGGCCAAGTCCTCGGCCAAACGATTTCGCGGATCGGAGATTTGTATCGAGGCATTGGGCACTACGCGATTTTCGACTTTATTGTCGTACGGGTATATATCGTGCACGACGTCGAACATACGCATATAGACACGCCCGATTTTGTGCCGAAGCAGCAAGTCGAATTCGGCACTATCCGTGTTGAAGGTGGTTTTCCAGTAATACACCGCGTTTTTTTCGGGGTGTGCAGGCTCGGACGCCTGCTCCGGCTTGCCGCACGAGGCGGCGGCAAGCGTCAGCAGTGCAATTGCGATTGATAGAATTTGAGACTTCATATAGGTCCTTTTTGTTTTTTATGACGATGCAAATTTCAGACAAAAAAAACGCTCGGCAAAACATATCGCCGAGCGTTGTACAAAATATCCTTTTTGCTGTACGAAGTCCTTAATGCCTATCGCCAGACAATGAAATTTACGTTCTTGGAGAACCGTCGGTAGGAGCGTCCGCGCAGCACTCTATTGCCATCCTCATCCTTATACGAGAACAACGAGTTGCCGCCGACGAGGTATATGGCGTTGCGCACGCCTACATCTATCAACGCTTGCGAAAAGTCATGGAAAGTAATGCGCTCGACACTGGATATCACGCAGGCCTTTCCTGAGATTTCGGCCAGCGCCTTGCGCCTGGATTTGTTCTTGGGCTCATTCTCTACAATCTGACCTCCTACCACCAGCGGATACTGACGGAAGAAGTCGCCGTCACTCACCAGAGCCTGCTCGAACATCGGGGTCGCATCAGCTACGCCTATGGTAATTTCGCCGTCTATGATGGAGCAGAACCCGGCCTTGGCCACGCCCTTGCTCAACAATTCGCCTTTGACGACGCAAGCGCAGACAATACAGCCATTGTCACGCCTTATGTCCGCCGCCTGGGCTGCCAGCACAATGGTAGTGTCTGACCTTGTCTCGTATCCGATTTCCAATGACGGCGTAGCATTTACCGGCGTCAGAATCTGAAGCTCTATGCCTCCGACAATGGTGTCTCGTACTTGTGTATAAGCTTTGGCCGGGATGCTGTCGTCCACGGCGGTCTGTGTGCGTACCGGCGGTACCGGCTGCACGTACTGCAAAGATTGCTCTGCGCCGAGCTCATCTTCTTCAGAGGATGCAGAGATGACAATGGCAGCCAAGGCCACCAATGCGGCAACGGCAATCACGGCGATAGCGGCTATCCACGCGCGCTTCGATGGTTTTTTATGCACCTTATCCGGCTTGTCCGCGCTCGGTGCTATGATGCGTATCTCGTTGTCACTTATTTCTTTGGGTTTGTCTTTCATTTTTGCACCTCCTTTTCCACGTAGTCCTTGAGTGCCCGAAGAGCATCCTTAGACGCCGACACTTCACGACGGAATGTGCGGCAGTCCGACAGAAGCAGCTTCTGCCGAGTCGGATTAATAAAAGTGATGTAATCGCGGTTGACTATTAAGCTTTTGCCTATGCGTATAAAGCGGTTATCTTCGCTATTTAGCACCTCGGCCAAACGCCTTTCGATTTGCCCGAGTTGCATAGTCAGCACATAGTCTTCGCCATCCGCCGTGGTGAGGGCGGAGTAATTGCCGTCAGCGGTCACATATACGACAGCATCGGCAGGTACACGGAGCACCTCCGTGGATGTGGCAAAGACCAAGCGTGACATCGTTGCTTATTTAGTCGCTTAAAGATTTAGTTGCGCAAAGATACAATTATTAGGCGATATTTCCGCCTCTGCCTCCGTACGATTGTACGAAATCGCTTTCTGACGATACCAAATACTCTATCCTTTGGGAAATCGGCGAAGTGTGGAGCGTAATTTGTCAAGAGATGCGCGACGCATAGCACTATGCGCGGTCAGGACGGCATAACCATCCTCATCCAAAGACTGCCAATCGGGAATGGTCATAGATAGAAGCTGCGAATCGGGCGTAAATTCCGGCAAAACGGTCACCGCCTCGGCAAATTTGTCGGGAGTGTAAGCCATTGAGTACCCTGTGTACTTCGAGCTTTCAGAGCCGTCCGAGTGCAGCCCATGACGTGCAGCCACCTTGCCTTGCGCCAAAGGGCAGGCACGGCGGCATACATCGCAACCATAGAGGGTGTTGCCCGTCGGAATGTCCGCCGGAATCTCGTCACGGCTCTCAATGGTGAGATAAGATATGCAGCGGCGGGCATCAACACTGCCGTCGTTTCGTAGTGCCCCCGTAGGGCATGCTCGTATACAGCGGCCGCAGCCGAGGCAATGCGGCGTATCTTCCACCGGAGCGTCCGTTGGTAGTTCAGCCGTAGTCACAATGGTGGCTATAAAGAAGTTGGCGCCCACACCGGGAACAATAAGGTAGCCATTGTCGCCGATTACGCCGAGGCCGGCGCGAGCCGCCCAGTACCTCTCCATCAATGGTGCACTGTCGACGCACACGCGCCACTTGCCGCCGAAACGCGGACGCAATTGTCTGATTACGGCCTTTAAGCGGCGGCGCAACACGTCATGGTAGTCTTGCCCCAGGGCGTAGCGCGCAATATACGGCACATCCTCGGCCACGGGTACATCGTCTTGATATGCAAAGAGTGTAACTATCAACGTATGTGCACCTTCACCATCGAGGAGCAGACGCGGGTCGCGTCTCACCTCGCCATAGCGCTCGAGGTAGTCCATATTGCCGGCGTTGCCGGCGGTCAGCCATCCCTCGTAATGCGCTACCACCTCGGCGGCCACAGGCATGGCACGCACTACGCCGACGGCATACGCGCCGACGGCGAAAACTTCGCGGCGTATATCGGCAAGTGCCTGCCGTATCGTTGTGATATCAGGATCCGTGCTATCGGCCATGGATCAAGATTTATTACCGGACAAGGATATATGGCTTCATTCAAGCGTGCCGAAGCAGTAGCCCTGATGACGAAGCCAGCGTATTGCACGCGGCAACGCCCACAGCATATTGTCGCGAGCCTTGAGCGAGTCATGGAAAACAATGATGGAGCCGCTGCGAGCATAGCGGCGGACGTTTTCGAGCACGCGACGCGGCGTTAGGCGGCGGCTGTAGTCACGGGTGACAACATCGTACATAATGATATTGTAGCGGCGTTTGAGGGCCTTGGCCTGGGACCAGCGCATAATGCCGTGCGGCGGTCTGAAAAGCGGCGAACCTATCAGGGCGTCAGCCTCGGCGATGTCACGCAGGTATTTGCGACAGGTGGTGGCGCGTCCTTGCAGGTGGTGCATGGTGTGATTGCCCACGGCATGTCCACGGCGCCGCACTTCGTCAAGCAGCTCGGGATGGCGTCGCACGTTGTCGCCTACCATAAAAAAGGTGGCCTTGACACCCTCGGAATCGAGGATGTCAAGCACCTGCGGAGTCACCTCCGGGATAGGGCCGTCGTCAAAGGTCAGATAGACGGTAGCGACGCCGGTGCGGTTGACACGCCATATCGCCTCCGGAAACAGGAGGCGATATAGCAGTGGCGGTTGTTCGATAAACACGGCTCAGCTCAGCGAAGGGTCATTTCGCGCCAAACCCGTACATTGACACCGGCAGCCTTGGCTACAGGCTCGGTGACGGCTTTGACGGCATTCAAACCATAGTGGCGCGACAGGCTCAGCAGCACGCTGAGTTCCTTGAGCCCATAGCTGTCGGCAACTGCCGAATCGGCTCCGGAGAGCACCTCGGCCAATTCTTTGTCGCTGTAGTTGTGCACATACAGCATTTCGAAGGGCTGGAGGTTGCGCTCGATATCGAAGGAATTGAGCAGCAACAGGCGCTGCTGATCAATGGTGACGGACTCACCCTTATTCTCAACGTCAGCGATGGGTGTACCTTTGGTGAGAATCTTTGTGCCGAGGTCGGCAGTGGCCACTACTGCAGCCACCTGTGTCAGGTTGTAGCGTATATTGGCTACATCGATGCGGCCCAGCATGTCGAAGGTGGCACGATCCAGTCCGGCGCCGTAGTTGATAAGCTGACCGTAGCGCTTGGCTCCGGACAAGGCCATGGCGCGACCCTTGGCCAAGTCTGCGGTATTGCGAGCGGACAATCCGAGGACGCAATAGGCGGCGGCCACGCGCACATCAAGCGAGCTTTCGTAGGGAGCAACGTTGCCGGGGAGTTTCTTCACCATCAGATCAAGGAGGTTGCGAGCCATATCGTAGCAGGTCTTGGGGATGGGCAAACCGGCTTTCTTGGACACTTCTCGAGATGTCTTGTTGGCCGGGACGTTGCCCAAGTTGGTAAGGTCGTTGGCCACTTCGAGTATTGCCAGACGTGTCGAGGACACCATGCGGCGTACGGTTTCGTCCAAATACAGTTGACCGGGACACGCCGTATCGATGCCTCCCCAACGGAATTTGCCAACGATATTGGCGTACCCTTTCTGCGCAACCGCCGACGGCTGGTTGCGGAAGGGCGTAACCTCCAGCGCCATACCGGTGCTCTGCATATACGGCGAGAAGCCCATATACATATCGTTGGCCACCGTCGAGGCAAAGTATACCGGGCGGTGGAAATTGCCGGTAGCACTGTTGGCGATAATGTCGTAAGTCAATATGCCTCTAAGCTGACCTTGGCGCGAAAGCAATTCGGGACCCATGGGCATATACGCGCCGCCGTGAATGCTGTCATTGAATTGGGCATGGCGGCCGTAACGTTTGACGATCTCGTTGTCATTGAGCGGCACATACACGCTGCTGAGCGTGTAGCTGACGGGCAATGCGTAGTCGGGATCGTTCGGGTCGCCATAAAGCGATGACAGTCCCTTGCCGGCAGGTTGATTGTTGTCGTAGAGTTGACGCAAGGCGTCTGTGGCGTGTGTCTGCTTGCCGATGGACGCAATGGCATTATCCAGGCCTCCGACTTTATTTATGTATTCGGTCAGCAAGTTGAGCGACCTATAAGCCATCGGGTCGGCGGTCATGATATCCATAGCCATCGACGGATTATCAATAAGACTCTGTGCCTGACGCAAGTATCCGGCCACGGTCTCGGCATTGTAGGTGACATATTGCAGACGATCGTAGGCATAGTCGGCGGGACGAGCGGTCATAGGCACACCTTTGGCCTCGTATGATGCCGACGAAATCTGGTTGGCATACCAGTCTGTATCCAAATAACTTAGGTTGACAACTTTGACATCGGTACGGACACCCTCGACTTCCTGGGTGTACCACAACGGGAAGGTGTCGTTGTCGCCGTTGCAGAACAAGATGGCATTCGGGTCTACGGAGTTCAAGTAGTTGGCGCCGAAGTCACGCGTGGTGTAGCGACCGCTGCGGTCGTGGTCGTCCCACGTCTGAGATACCATTTGCAGAGGCACGGCGATACCTATGAGTGCAGCCAAAGCGATGCCGACTTTGCGATAAGGAGCTGCGGTCGTAGTCTCAAGTGTGTCATCATCTTCGGCAGCGGCAGCAGTGCCTTTCTTGGAAAAGGCGTGCTTAAGTAGCACATTGATACAATGAGCGATGGCTGGGACACCCATACCTATCCAGATGGCAAAGGCATAGAACGATCCGGCAAATGCATAGTCGCGCTCACGCGGCTGACCGGGAACCTGATTGAGGTACAGCACAATGGCGATACCTGTCATAAAGAATAGGAAGAATATCACCCAGAATTGCTCGATGCCGCGGCCGGGGGCGGTGCGATGGTTGCGCAGGGCCTGCCACAGCAATCCGAAGATGCCGAGCAGCAGCGGCAACATATAGAAGACGTTGTGTCCGGGGTTGTTCTTGCCGTACTCGTCGGGCAACAGCGATTGGTCACCCAGACGAGCATTGTCGATAAAGGGTATACCGCTAATCCAGTTGCCGAGATTGGGCTCGCCGTTGCCGGCCATATCATTCTGACGACCGGCGAAGTTCCACATGAAGTATCGCCAGTACATATGATTGAGCTGGTAGTTGACAAAGTAGCGGAGATTGTCACCGAAGGAGGGCTTCCACGCCGAGGACGTGTACGGCACCGTACGCCCGTCGCGCGAGGTCTTGGTGCCCATATCCACTTCGACTTGATTATTAATATATGGGAGCAATTCGGTTTCTTCGACATATCCTTGTTCGAGCCACTTCTTGCGTACGGCGACGGGGATGTCTGCAAAATCGGGATTTTCGTAGAGGCTCCACGATTTGTAGCTCTTGACATGTATCGGGTTGTTGGAGTACATACGCGGCAATAGCATCATCAGGCCGGGAGCGTACTCGTACTTGTAGTCGTGACGGGCCTTAATGTAGCGGTCCGGGGCATCGGGCGAGGTCTTGACTTCCTTGGCGTAGGCCATATCGCCGTTGTCCACCGGAGTGCCGTTGTCGTAGCGCAGTCCGCGGATGATATTGGTCTGAGGCAGTCCGTCATCGCCCACTTGCGCAAACTTAACCGTAGTCGTTCCGCCCTGACCGTCAGGCACCTCTTGCTCTTGCCAAGCTATCTCTTCGGCCCAGGTCTGTCCGTAGAACAGGGGCGTATCGCCATACTGCTCGCGGTTGAGGTAGGACGCCAATGCAAAGACGTTGTCCGGCGAGTTCTGATTCATAGGGGTGTCGGCGCTGGAGCGTATCAGCAGCAGTGCGTACGAGGAGTAACCGACAAATATCACGAAGATGCCGGGGATGATGACATTGAACACACGCACGGGGACGGTCTTGCAGAAGCCCCAGATGTATACGGCAAATGCCACGGTCAGCACAAGGCCGAGGGTCAGCCCGTGACCGATAAAGAGCATACCGGAGAGCAGCACCGAAGCAAAGACACCCACCTTGATACGTGCAGCCGAACGTTGGAGATACAATTCGCGGATGGTCCATATAAACGTGGCCACCAGCAATATAGCATATATAAGCACACCACCGTTGAAGGGCAGGCCTACGACATTGACAAAGAACAGCTCAAATTCCTGAGCGACTTTCATAAAGCCCGGCACGAGACCGTAGAGGATGAAGGCCACAATGACCACGCTGACGGCCAAAGCCAGCAGCGAGCCTTTGACGTTGGTGTTCTTAAACTTACGGTAGTAGAACACCAAGACTATGGCCGGAATGCACAATAGGTTGAGCAGGTGCACGGCAATGCTCACGCCGATGATATACGCTATCAGGATAAGATAGCGGTCGCTATGCGGTTGGTCGGCGCGATTCTCCCATTTGAGAATGAGCCAGAACACCAGGGCGGTACAGAACGATGAGAAGGCATAAACCTCGCCTTCGACGGCACTGAACCAGAAGGTATCACTCCACGTGTAAGCCAATGCGCCGCATACGCCGGCAGCCATAATGACCACCAACTTGGACAGTGAAACTTCCTGCGCATCATCGCGCACCACCAAGCGGCGCACAAGATGCGTCACCGTCCAGAATAGCAGCAGAATAGTGGCAGCACTCAGCAGCGCCGACATAGAATTGACGGCGATGGCTGCGGTTTGTGCGCCGCCGCCGAATAGGGTCACGAAAAATCGTGCCGTAAGCATAAATATGGGGTTGCCCGGCGGGTGACCCACTTCGAGCTTAAAGCCCTGCGAAATAAATTCCGGGCAGTCCCAGAAACTTGCCGTAGGCTCTATCGTAAGCAGATAGGTGACGGCGGCGATGGCAAAACACAGCCATCCCAAGGTGTTGTTGACTAAATTGTAGCGCTTCATATAGTGTTGCTGAAGTGTATATTCGGTATGTACGGCCTCGCGCTCCGAAGTCGTATCGGCATTGTCGTGGACGCCTTTGCCGAGATGTCATGCGCGTTGCCTCCGTGTTAAACGTACAAAATTAGTGAAAAACCGCCGTCATATCCACCATTTTAACATACATTATCACCTATATATGCCGACAAGTAGCACCTTATGCATCATCGGACGCGATGGATGGTGCGCAGCAGTCGCATCATATCGGCGGTAAGGGCTTCAGTGACGGGGCGGAGGCTGTCGGTGGCGGCGGGACCGCGTTGCGTCAACGTCCCATCGTGCATAAAGGCGGCGGCACTGACCACGACGCCGCTCACGGTGTCGGCATATAGTCCCTGCACGGGCGTGGCCGTAAGGCCATCGGCAACGACAAGTCGTGCCATACATCCGTGCGGCATTTCGATGTCGCCATAGTGTGCCGGAACGCCATCGAGGTTGAGGGCCATACGTTGCAAGCGGTTGGTCAGATTGTCGGCAATGTTGCCGCTTTCGGGCTTGACGGCCGCCACTCCGACATATATCGTGGCATCATATCGCGGATAATGTATGTCGCACGCGCCGTCGCGGCCGGACACCTCGGCGTTGGCGTTGACATCGAAACACACCGGCAAGACCTCGACGGCTCGATATACAGTGTCATAGAGCACTATGCGCGGATAGGCATGCTCACGTGGTACGACCGTATCGCTCTTGCCACACGCAACAAGAGCCATAACCATCGCGGCGAATACGGCCAAATGCGTCAAACATCGCATCGGTCAGTCTTTTTTGTCGGCACTGTCGGCCTCGGCTTGGGGCTTGGGCAGTACGGTAACACGAATGTCGCCGATACGATGTCCCTCAATAGAGAGTATGGTAAAGCGGACACCGCCATAGACAATACTTTCGCGCTCTTTGGGAAAGTCGCCCTTGATACTCAGCAACATTCCGCCTATGGTCTCGGCGTCTTCGGTGACGGCGGAAAACTCGGATTCATCGATGTCCGTTACGCGGAAGAAATCGGTGAGCAGCGTGCGCCCTTCGAAGTCGAAAGTATCTTCGCGCACGCGTCGATAGGTGGGTGCCGCATCGTCGTACTCGTCGTCAATGTCTCCCACAATTTCCTCAAGGACGTCTTCCATAGTCACCAATCCCTGAGTACCGCCGAATTCGTCCACGACTATGGCCAAATGCTGGTGACGACGGCGGAAGTCTTCCAAGAGGTCATCGATGGGTCGCGATTCGGGCACAAAATACGGCTGGCGTAACAGATGTTGCCAATCGAACGAGGGGTCATCCACAGCCACATAAGGCAGCAGGTCGCGAGCATAGAGGATGCCGCGTATATTATCTTGACTGCCGTCCGTAACCGGCAGCCGCGAAAATCCGCTGGAAATAACCATTTTAAGCACCGTGCAGTAGTCGTCCGAGATATCGATATCGGTGATGTCGATACGCGGAGTCATAATCTCGGCCGCCGTGGTCTCGCCGAAGCGGAGGATACCTTCAAGCATTTCCTTGTCCTTATCGGCCTTGACGTCTGTCACCTCGAGTGCACTGGCTAAGTCGTCGGTGGTGACGTTCTTAGCCTGTTTGGTGACGACGCGATGCACGATGTGCGATGACTTCATCAGCAGCTTGGCAGGAGCAGCCAACAGAACGGTCAGCAGTTTGAGCCCCGGCACGGCAAAGCGCACCCAACGCAGCGGCTGCGAATTGCCTATCAGTTTGGGCGCTATCTCGCCGAAAAGCAATATAACAAAAGTGATAATGACCGTCTGGAGAATAAAGCTCCATACCGCGTCCATATTTTCGAACACCGGACCGAGGGAGTAGTTGACCAGCATGACGATGGTGACATTCACCAAGTTGTTGGCGATAAGTATCGTAGCCAGCAACCGCTCAGGTTTGGCCAGCATTTGGAGCGCCTGACGGCCCCAAGCATGTTCTTCAAGTTTCTCGCGCTGCTTGGCGTTGAGCGAGAAAAATGCAATTTCGCTTCCGGAGACAAATCCGGAAAGAAGCAACGCCACCAAGGCTATGCCCAGGGCGATGTATTGTGCTAATGATAGGGATAAATGTACGTCCAAAATGGTATGTAAAAAATGAGAAAAGAATTCTAACTCATAATATCCTACAAGTTAGAGGTATGATTTGCGTAAGATTTCGGCCAGTCGAGCTACGCCCTCGCCGGCACCGGTACGGATGATGTGTACTCCCTGGGGTACTTCGGAGGGTCGAGGGTCTATATAGAACACGGGGATACCGCGGCGCACATAACTGATAAGCGCGGCCGCGGGATATACCACCAGCGAGGTGCCGATAATGACAAAGATATCGGCCTCGGCCACAATCCGTGTGGCGGGGTCGAAATTGGGCACCGCCTCCTGGAAAAACACTATGTCCGGACGCACATGGTGGCCTTCGATAACGGTATCCACGGATGTATCCGGGTCTTCGGGCGTCAGACGCCAACGAAGTTTCTCGTTGTCAAGGGCGCGTACATAGTCCAATTGTCCGTGCAAGTGCAGCACGTGGGACGACCCGGCACGTTCGTGCAGATTATCCACATTTTGGGTGATGATGCGCACATCGAAGTCCTTTTCCAAGTCTACAAGTCCGCGATGCCCGGCATTAGGCTCGGCTGCAAACATTTCCCGGCGGCGCTCGTTGTAGAACTTATGAATCAGCGCCGGATTGCGTGCAAAGCCATCGGCACTGGCCACGTCCATCACGGGATAATTCTCCCACAGGCCTCCGGCGTCGCGGAAGGTGGCAATACCGCTTTCGGCACTCATCCCGGCGCCCGTGGATACGACCAATTTTTTCATATTACACTATATTTATTTTATCTGTCGACGGGATATCGGTGTCGCCGTGAGGACGACACCGACTCCGTGTCATAGAATTTCGTAATTGAACACACCGTTGACCAGAAACAGCGCCTGTATCTGATTGCGCTCGATTTCCATATCATCGTACTCGGGGTTGATGCTGTGCAGGATGACCATCTCGGGATTGGCATGCTTGCGCACAATCTTGACCATACGATAGTCTTCGGTAACGACCAAATAGACCTTGCCCCAGTATATAAATCCATCGCGCGAAAGCTGGCGTATTGCAATGTATCCGCCATCGCGTATCTTGGGCTCCATACTGTCGCCGCTGACACGCACAATAGGTTGTGTACGGTCAAGCCCGGGAAGGTCGAGGCGTCCGATGATATGTTCATCGGTGAACATTCGTGGCAGGGGCACGCATCCGGCGGTGGCATCAATGTCGTACACCGGTGCGCCAACGGCATTCTTGTCTGTCTTCGCCACCGGACCGGTGTTTACCTCGGGTATCAGAGGAGTCCCGGCGGTGATTTCTTTGGGATACGGCACGTCCGTACCTTTGGTGAGCCAGTCTTTGGAGACACCCAGATTGACCACAATGCGATTTACCATCGCATCCGTAATCGGGTAATTGCCCGACAGAATTTTGGACATATTACTGGGATCGACATTTATAAGCTTGCCGAATTCCACCTGTGTCTTGCGCGTAAGGTCTACGATGTATCGTAGCCGCTCAGCCATAGTGGCCGAGGGTCCGGGCTTGACCAGTTCGTCAGGATTCTTCAGTCTTCTACGTCCCATATCAATGGATGTTTAGGTTCTTGTTTCTTATTCTATATTCTTCCTTAGAATGCGACTCGGCGTCATTTGATGCGCATCAGCGCACAACCACCTTGATGGGGCGTGTGCCGGTGCCGACAGTCACGAAGTACACACCTGAGGGGAGCATAATTTCGGTGTCGTTGACGGCGCGTTCGGCTGCCACTATCGGCTGTCCGGAAACGTTGTATATGCGCAGTCCGACGATGTCGCGGTCGCATATCAGGCGTATTCCGCCCGGGGTCTCGGCCACTGCCAAGGGGGCATCCACGGTGGCATCCGTTATGCCGTCATGCTTGACGACAATGACATTGGACGGCGTGCTTTCGTAGCCCAGGTAGGACGAGCGTACGCTGTAAGTCTCGCTTTCGCTCTCGGAAAACCCGGTGATGACCAGCGAATTATCCTCGGCTATAAGTTCCTCGGTCTTGGCTGTTCCGTTTTTGTACATCGTGCGTGTCACGATATAGTAGTCTACATCTTCGCCGGCCGGAGCATCCCAATTGGCGACATATTGGTCGTTGGTGATGCCGGTAGCATCGGTGGCATGTATCTGACTCAGCGTGGGCACGGGGCAACATTCGGCCGTAAGGGCTACGCCGCGCGAGCCGCTGATGCCGCCGCCGCTGATAAGCAGTCGCGTTGTATGCTTGCCTACTTCGGTGGGCGTGTAGGTGATATTGAGCCAATAGCCTTCTTCGGTAACGATAAGCGCTGCCGGAATTTGAGCGGCGGCCAAAGTGAACATATCGGCGTTACCGGTATACTTTTGCACCTTTACGGCCGAAGTCAGGTTTTCGCCTTTGAAAAGCAGTCGTGCCGTGGCGCTCTTGCCTATGGCCACGCGGCCGAAGTCGATGGTCATATCCTGCACCGGAGTGGTGAGCACGGGGTCGCCGACAGGTTCGGTCGAACCGGGATTGTAGGGCATACCCTTTTTGTTTCCCCAAATATATTCGGCCAGCTCGGGATGGTCGATAAAGGGGTTACGGTTGTTCTGCACACTGTAGACGGCATCGTTGCGGAGCGTCTCTTTTTCGGACACGGGGTCCTGACGGTGCCAGCGCAGCAACATATTGATAGACCAAGTGTTGAGTGTAGGATAGGTATTGGACGAAACCATATAGGTGTATTTCCAGGTCATATCCTGATATATGGTGGCCATGTAGAAGTACGTACGGGCAAAGTCGCCTTTGTACTCGTCAGCCGGCTCAAAGACATATTTGGCGCCGCCGCCTTGTCCGGCTACGGGGTAACCCACTTTGCAGACGCCGTTATCAAACGCCGGATTGGGTCCCACCTCGCCGAGGGGATAGTTGCGCTTGGCGCTATTAGCCTTTATCTCACTGGGGTACAGATGATTGAGATCTACATACGGCGGAACGTTGGTGTCGCCGCCCCACCACGATTTGGGGAAAGAGTGCTCGCGATTGAGCCCGGAGAAACTGGGCGCATAGCGCACTTGGTCCGAGTACATATCCCACCAACGCTTGCTGTTTGGATAGAGGTCGGTCTGCTGGAAGGTATACTTAAGGTTACTATATATCGTACCATAGTCGCCCGAGCGGGTGAAGTTGCGTGCCAATTTGCTGACTGCCGTCTTGAGCGCGGCGTCCTTGAGGCCGGTAAGGCCGGTATAGTATCCGGCCGGAGCCTCGGCCATAGCTGAGAGCGCCATCATTACGGCCATTGCCACGGCTAAAATTTTGTTCTGGAATTTCATGTATTCTTAAAATGCTATGTGTCAAAGTGAATTTTGCAGGTTATCGAATATCACTTTTTGTCTTTCTTATTTTATTTATAACACTCTCCTGTTTTGTCACAACTGTTGCATCGTTTGCCATTGTTGTTATAGAATATCTCCATCCAAAGGCTTGGACCACGAGCGACGACGGCGATGCTGACGACGCTCGAAGTACTCCCATTGCTTTTGGACGTTCGAGTTGGTCTCAAGTTCGACATTGGACTCGGCATATTCATAGCCATTGGCCACGTACTGCGGTATCAATGTGCTAAACAGCAACGCATTGACGCCCTTGCCCTGATACTCGGGGGCGATAGCTATCAGCATCAAGTCCACTGTATCGGCATGGCCGCGTATGGCACGCAACAGGTGATACCACCCGGTGGGGAACAGGCGTCCGCCGCTGCGTTGCAGCGCCTTGGACAACGACGGCATGGAGATGCCCACACCCACGAGGGTGTCCTCGGCGTCCACTATCAGGCATACGTCTTCGAGACGCAACAGCCCGAGGTACATTTTTATATAATGATCTATCTGTTTTTGGGTCAGAGATACAAACCCGTACAATTCGCCGTAGGAGCGGTTGATAAGCTCGAAGATAGCCTGGCCGTAGCGTTGGGCAATGACCTTGCGCGAGGTCAACTGCAATGGCCTAAGGTTAAACTTGCGTGACACGATGTCGGCGATGCGTGCATAGCGTTCGGGTATCTGCTTCGGGATTTTAATGCGATATTCAACCCAGTCGGCTTCCTTGGCAAATCCGAGGCGTTCCATCTGGCGCACATAATACGGATAATTGTATATCGTGGCCTGCGTACCCAATTCTTCGAAGCCCTCAACGAGCATACCCTCGCGATCCATATCGGTGAAACCCATAGGCCCGGCAATCTTGGTCATCCCGTGATTGTGTCCCCACAATTGTACCGCGCGGAACAGTGCGTCCACCACCTCGTCATCGTCGATGAAGTCGACAAGGCCGAAGCGCAGAGTCTTCTCGGCAAATTTTTCGTTGGCTCGGCTGTTAATGATGCCGGTGATACGTCCCACGGGCTTTCCGTCACGGTAAGCCATGTACGACTGCGCCAGGCAGAAGTCAAAAGCCGGGTTCTTTTCGGGCATCAGCATATTGATCTCGTCAAGCACCAACGGCGGGACAAAATATTTATTGCCCTTGTATAGGTCAATGCCGAAGTGGACGTACTGCTTGAGGCTTTTTTTGACCGGTGCTATGGGTTTGATGATTACGGACATATCTGATAAGTCAATGTATTTATGGTATTTGATGCTGCAAGGCTGTAGTCGGCTCGGGTTGCAGCAGCAGTATGAGGGCCAAAGCCGCCACCATTACGGCGAGGAAGGCTATAGCCAAAATGTATATTCGTTTGGTGCTGCCGCCGGCAATGGCAAGGCGCAAGGCTTGGACATCGCGGTAGCGACGGCGAGGATTGGGGTCGGTGCAACGTGCGGCCACGCGCGACATCAGTGGGTCGCGGCGTCCGGTGCGCTCGAGCGTTTCGCGGATGACGGCACCGTAGTTGTAGATATCATCGTCCGTATCGGCGTGCGACAGCGATGAGCGCTGGTCAAAGCCAACGTCTATCAGCTTGAGGTTGCCTATATTCTCCGTAAACAAGATGGTCTCAGGCCGTATCGGATGGTGCGCCAAGTGGTTTTGCTGGATATACTCCATGGCGGCCGGCAGACGCGTAAGTAGTTGCTCGTATTGGTGATCGGTTAGACGACCTTCGTTGATAAGGCGACGCAGGCTGTCTCCGTAGACGTCATCGGTGATGATGCATCGGCCGATGCCGGCAATATCCTCGATGTCATTGATCATCACGATATTCGGATGCGAAAGGTTGTATCGCACCTCAAATTCTTTTTCGAGCATGGCCTGATATTCGTCCTCGTCTTTGATTTCGGGACGCAGCGCTTTTAGCATCACCCATTTGCCGTATTTCTTGGCCGTATAGACATTATAGAATTCCTCGTCCCATTCGGGCAGATGCTCTATTTCGGTCCATTTGCCATCAGGCGTATCGGGTATGCGGTTCTCGGGTTTGACGGGATTGGCTGACATGGCGCTATATAATTGGTTGATACTTGGTACTGCTCTTGATTTGTATTCTCCTTCTCTGCCGACGAGCGGGCGAGGCCGAGGTGTGGCGGCTTACATACCTTCAAAGGATATGGTATTGGTCTGTGACGGCGTGGCGTTGTCGCGATGAGGGGCCGATGTGTTGCCGCCGTTGCCCTTGGAGCCGTTGCCTTTGCCTATAATGCCGGCATATCCTATGCGTGGCGACTCGGATATAAACTTGCCGATAGACTCATCATTATCGTAATCGTCCGGAGGCAGAATATTGTAGCCGGCAAGACGCAGCGCAATTTCCTTGTCCTGACCGAGTATATCGATAGTGCCATTGACTCGCGGATTATTTGTCCCAACCGTATTGCCGGGTGCACTCTCTTCGCGCTTCGGAGTCGTTGTGGTTTCGAATCCGGAAGCAAGAATGGTGACCTTGACACGGTCGCCTAACTCGGGGACATTGTAAAGACCCCACTTCACTTCGATATCCTTGGCGCTCATTGAGGCCACGAAATTGGTGATAGCCAGGGTTTCGCCGGCACGCAGTGCGTTTTCGCCGGAATCCTCCTTGTCGTCCGCCACAGATTCATCGGCATCACCGCACGAGGCATACAATACAAATAGCATACGCTTGCTGTCCACGACATTACAGTCCTTGAGTAGCGGCGAACGCAACGCCTCCTGTATGGCGTCGTTGATACGGTTTGGGCCTTCGCCGTAACCGCTTGATATTATGGCAGTCTTGCCATCGCGCAAGGTCGCATCGACATCGTTGAAGTCTCGATTGACTATGCCTACGCGCGTAATGATTTCGGTGATGCCTTCGGCTGCGTTTCGCAGTGTATCGTCGGCGCGACGGAAGGCGTTGAACATCGAAAGGTTGGAATATATTTCGACAAGTCGGTCATTGTCAAGCACCAGCAGTGCATCGACGTATTTGGCCAGCTCGTTGGCTCCGGCTAGGGCTTTTTTGTTGCGTCCGGGGCCTTCAAAGCTGAAAGGTATGGTGACGATGCCAATGGTAAGGATGCCTTTTTCGCGTGCGATGCGGGCCACCACGGGAGCTGCGCCCGTACCCGTACCGCCGCCCATACCGGCGGTTACGAACACCATGTCCGTACCGTCTTCAAATATTTCGGCTATCTTGTCGGCGTCTTCTTCGGCAAGTTTGCGCGCTACCTCGGGTTTGCCACCGGCGCCGCGGCCTTCGCCGAGGAGTACCACCGTGGGCACCTTGGAGTCCTGAAGCACCTGCTTATCCGTGTTTATCTGCACAAAGGATACACCTTTGATGCCGGCGGCGAACATCTTTTCGACGGCATTGTTGCCGCCACCGCCGACACCGACAACCTTAATGCTCTGTATGGGCTTGTCCGCAGTCTTGAAGTCACCCAAATCTGTTACGTCTGTATTGTCGTTCATATCTTATGAGGAGTAGTGTTTTTATGTGTTTGCGAGGAGTGTATTGTATGTATTTCTTTGATTTAGTAAATGTGCATTAAACATCGTCTCGGGCTACATCATATCGTCTGAATCGTCGGGACCGGACATAACCTTGTTGAACAATCTGGAGACCTTCGTTTTAAGTATTTCAAGTCCTGACGGTTTTGGCTGTTTTGGAGGTAGCGTTTCAGTATCTGTAGTGCCCTCGATGTCGTCATCGTCCTCGTGGTTGTGTCCGGCCGGGACTTCGACTCCGCTACCGCCGCCAAAAGGATTGTCGTTATTATCTTCCGTGAAACCGGCATCGCTCGTTTCGGCTGTCGGTGTAACCGCGGGGGCTTGGAGGCACTCCAGCGGCTCGGGGCGGCGAGCGAGGCGTGCCGCTTCGGCTATCGCGGCCATCAGCGGAAAGTAAGCGCTGCTTACCAGCGTATTGTCACGGACCTGGACACCCGAAACCTCGGCCGGACGCACCGGCATCTTGGCATACTTTTCGAGGCATTGGACAAAGTGGCGCAGCAAGCTGCCGCCGCCGGTGACAACTATGCCTCCGGCCAAATCTTTGCTCTCAAATCCGGCAAATTCGATTTGCTTCAGGATATTGGCAATGATTTGCATTGCACGTCCGCGCACCGTTTCGTTGATGATATTGATACGTGCATCATCCTGATTCTCGGCAGTGACATCGGCCATACGCTCCTTGATGTCGCGTGCCTGCGTATCGGCGACGGACAAGGCGGATGCGAGGTCGTATGTAATGGCTTCGCTGCCCAGCGGTATCGTAGCCAGGTATTGCAGTACTCCGTCCCTGTATATGGACACCGTAGTGGTCTCGGCCCCTAAGTCGACAAGCATACATCCGCCCTTGATTTCGCCTTCGCTCAGCGCCATCTCGGCCTCGGCCAATGGGCGGATGATGTATTTCGAGTCTAAGTTGAGGCGTTCATTGATGACGGCCTCGATATTGCGCAAATTGCGTTGGTTGCAATGGATGATGGAATACTGAGCGGTCACGTTATTGGCCAGATTTCCGCGCGGACGCTTGGTGGCCATGCCGTTGACCATAAATCTGCGCGGAAGGACATCCAAAATCTCACGATTGGAGGGAATGCTTTTGCAAGCATCTTCATCGAGACGTTCGAGGACTTTTTGCGATATTTCGCTTTCGTCCGGGAAGGTAATCGAGGCTTCGGCATAGGATGATGCCAGCGAGCGTCCGCCCACGGCGATATACGCGGCTTGGATTTTGTGCTTCTCCAACGCGCTGCATGCTTCGAGCGCATCAAGACTGCGACGCGCGGCATTGGTGACTTCCTCCACGTTTTGTATGCGTCCTATACGCACACACTGGTCCAGCGGCTCGGTCACGGCATCGATGACGCTTACCGCGTTGTCTTTGACTTCGGCTGCGGCGGCACGCAGGGCCGAGGAGCCTATTTCGAGTACGATGATAATGTTTTTGTCGCTCATTGGTGTTTGTTTGATGTAGTATGAGAAGAGTCCTTAGGTTCGCTGACGCCATGCGACTTGCTGTTACGATTGCCAATATCCGGAGGCATGGTGACACTTTCGTCCACATAGTCCCGGGCATCGTTTGCCGCCAAGCTGTCTATATACATATCCAAGACACTCTGAGGCAGCATCTTGGTGCGGCGAGTGGCCACAACGCGGCCGCCCCACTTGACACTTATGGTATCGTAATAATTCCAGCCTTTGACGGGCATAACGTTATGGTAAAACGAACGCACACGGGCCAATTTATTGGTCACGGCTGTCGTATCGCCCATATTGATGACGTGCCCCACAACATTGGGATGTACTATGATGTCGCCGGTGCTTCGGTCAAGGCTGACACTGGCAACGAGGGCATCGGCGCCGGCATCGGCATGTATCGTTGCCAACATAGGCAGCAGGCGGCGCACACTTGCCGGGTCGGCAAAATTGCCGCACAACACGGGGACGTCCACACAATGCTGCGGGTCGGCGGGCAGCCGCTTGCCCACGGCGTTGACGTAATACGACTGTGTATTGTCGTCCGGAAAGACGCGAGCCACGGGCACCATAGGCACTACGCATACACGCAAGCTGCCGTCAGCCAGGATATTGACCGAGGCGTGCTCTATACGGTTGTTGGCGGACAGGGCTTCCTGTAGCCGATAGGTGCTGACATGTCCGCACTGCATGGTATCCAGCCCGGGATACACCGAAGCAAGGATGTCCTTGATGTCCGAAGCGGTGACGAAGCGCACGCCGAGGGTATCCTCAAGCTCGATAATCGGCACACCTATAGGCCGATGGGCACGTGCCGACCCGGCTATAGGCACAACGATGCATAGGTACGCTGCCATTGCCACGGATAGCAGGCAGCGCACAATCGTGCGGCGTTCGGCGTGTATTTTCCTCATCGTTAACTGATTGTCAGTCTTATTTATGGTCGTATGCGGCAACGGTCTCCTTGACGATATCATCCACATAATTGGTGATGTCGCCGGCACCTGCCGTCAATAAGATTTCAAAGTTACAATGTTTTATGGTATCTACCAACTTTTCTTTGGGAATAAGCACTTTTTTGTCGGTACGAAGTTTGTCGAAAATCAATTTCGATGTCACTCCGGGTATGGGTTGCTCGCGTGCGGGGTAGATGTCGAGGAGTATGACGCCGCCGTCGGCGTGGTCGAGAGCCGCAGCAAATTGGTCGGCGAAGTCGCGCGTACGTGTGTACAAGTGCGGCTGGAAAGCCACGGTAAGCTTGCATTCGGGATAGAGTGCCTTGACCGAAGCGATGCTTTGACGCAATTCGTCGGGATGGTGTGCGTAGTCGTCGATGATGACGTGTCCGCCGGGCATGGGTTCCTTGAGATGGAATTGGAAGCGGCGTTCGGCGCCTTGGAAACGCGCCAGTGCGCTACGTATGGCCTCGTGCGGCAGCAGCGATTGGTCATCGCCGAGGGCAATGAGGCACGCTCCGGCGGCGGCCACGGCATTTTCGATATTGATTTCGACGGGTACGCCGAGCGAGATGTCGCGTATGGGGTCGCCGAAGGGATGAACAAGGTCAAAGACTATTTCGCCACCGCCGCGGCGTATATTGGCGGCGTGGAAGTCGCCTTCGTCTCGGCTGTAGGTGTAGCGGCGGACGCCGGCGGCGGGGCGCGGCACCACCTTCAGTCCGGTATGTATCAGCAGGGCGCCGTCTTCGCGTATCAGCTCGGTGAAATGGGCAAAGCTCTCGAGGTAAGCCTCCTCGGTGCCATAAATGTCCAGATGATCGGGGTCGGTGGCTGTGATGACGGCCACATAAGGTGTCAGCTGGTGGAAGCTGCGGTCGTATTCGTCGGCCTCAACGACACAAAGATCACTGGAACCATTGAGTATGAGATTGCTGCCGACATTGCGCAGGATGCCGCCGAGAAAGGCGTTGCACCCCACCGGTGCACGATCCAGAATGTACGCAGCCATAGATGACGTCGTGGTCTTGCCATGCGTGCCGGCAAAGCACAACGATCGCATGCCCCGGGTGATTTTGCCCAACAATACGGCGCGTTTGACCACCTCGAAGCCGCCGTTGCGGAAGTACGAGAGTATCGAATTGGACTCTGGAACGGCGGGTGTATATACCACCAATGTGTCCGCGGGGTTGCGGAAGGTCTCGCCTATGGCATCGGCATTGTCTTCGAAGGTGATGGCGGCGCCCTCGTCTATAAGATTATGGGTCAAGGCTGTGGGCGTACGGTCATACCCGGCCACGTTTTTGTCCGCATGAAGACAGTAGCGAACCAGAGCGGCCATACCTATGCCGCCGGCGCCTACAAAGTATATGTTGTCGTAATCCTTGAGTGTGCGAGTTTGTGTCATAGCTTATGTGATTGTTGTACAATATCTTCAATAATATTAACGATGGTCGCCGTAGCCTCGGGTCGGCCCATTGCAGCGGCATTTTCAGCCAAGGTTTCACGACGTGTCGGGTCGGCCAAGAGGCCGAGGACGGCGCCGGCAAGGTTGCGCATGGCATCCGCATCGGTCACCAGCACTGCCGCATTGCGTTTCACAAGAGCCATAGCGTTGTGATACTGATGGTTCTCGGCGACATTGGGCGAGGGCACGAGCACGGCGGCCTTGCCTAACAGTTGCAATTCGCTGATGGTGGATGCACCGGCACGCGACACCACCACATCGGCAGCGCGGTATGCCGTGGCCATATCGGCGATAAAGGTCGTGACCTTAACGCCTTCGGGAATGGTGACATCATCGCCGGGGGCGTATGTCTTTCCGGTCTGCCAGAGCACCTGAGCGCCGGTAGCGGCAATGGCATTTGCTGCGCCTCCGGCTAAGGCTTGGTTGATGGTGCGAGCGCCGAGGCTGCCGCCCACAACGAGCACCAGCGGACGCTCGGGGTCGAAACCGAGGGCCTGACGTGCCCGCTCGGGGGTGAGAGTGCAGTCGCGCAAGGCGGCGCGCACCGGATTGCCCGTAAGGATGACGCGGTCGCCCGGGAAAAAGCGGTCCATACCTTCGTAGGCGACGCAGATGGCACGAGCGCGGCGGCCCAGCAGTTTATTGGTAACGCCGGCATACGAATTCTGTTCTTGCAGTACGGTAGGTATCCCGGCGCGCTGGGCGGCCTTAAGCAGCGGGCCGCTGGCATATCCGCCGACTCCTATGGCCACATCGGGTCTAAAGTCGCGTACCAAGGCGCGACAGCGACGTGTGGCCTTCCAGGCCAACCACAGCACGCGGAAATTGCGCCACAGGCGACGACGATCCAATCCGGCGATGGTCAGTCCCTCTATGGGGTAGCCGGCTGCGGGGACACGTTCCATTTCCATGCGTCCGTTGGCTCCCACGAAGCGTATTTCGGCCTCGGGATTGCGCCGGCGTATTTCATCGGCTATGGACAGCGCCGGGAATATATGTCCGCCGGTGCCGCCGCCGCTGATGATGACGCGGTGCAGCAGTTTCCGGCTCTCGTCGCCGTAGTTGGCGGCGGATTTGGATGCTTCGATATCGTGTTGCATGGTTTATGCGTATATGTGTATAGTTTCTACAATACGGTGGGGTTGTCGGCAAAGCCCTTGTCTTCGATTGTGGTGATGCGGTCGCGCATTTCTTCGCGTGCGCCGCGGCGCGTAGCATGACGACTTACACTGAGCATAATACCCAGTGCCACCGAGGTGATGATTACCGATGAGCCGCCCTTGGATATGAGCGGCAAAGGCTGGCCGCTCACCGGCAGCGTTCCCACGACTATGCCTATGTGCACAAGCGCCTGACAGGTAATAAATACGGCCATACCTATCACCAATAGTGCCGGGTATGCCTTGGTGCATTTTGTCGCCAAGTGTCCGGCGCGGAACAATAGGAACAGATATAGTAGCATTACCGCCAGTCCGCCTATCAGTCCGGTGTCTTCGACGACAATGGCGTATATGTAATCCGAAAAAGCCAGGGGCAGACGCGCGGCCTCGCGTGAACGTCCGGGGCCAACGCCTATGATGCCGCCGTTGGCTTGTGCGATATAGGAATATTGTTCCTGTCTGTTTTCGCTGGTGATGGGGTCATCGTATTTGTCGGAGCGGAAAAAGTTGAGCAAACGGTTTTTTCGCATGTCCGAGCGGTCGGTCTCGATACCGCCGGCCACATTCTCGATACGCTCCGCCTCATCGCTTTTCGATGTTGAGAACATCTTTATGCCCTCATATCCTATGCCGAGTACGGCGTATATTCCGCAAACTATAAACCATTTGCGCCAGCTGACGCCGCCTATAAGCATCATAGACAGGCTTATAGCCATAAGTAGAGCGGTATTGGTGAGGCCCTGGTTGATCAGTAACATTCCGAAGAACAGTACAGTGCCGGAGACCAATACAATACCTTTATTGGAAATGTCGCGCCCGCCGTTGATCTGCGATACGGCCAGCACTCGCGCTATCAACAGCGCCGCCGTCATCTTAAGTATCTCGGAGGGTTGAACCGTGACAATAAACAGCGAAAACGAGCGACGCGCACCATTGATGACATTGCCGAAGAACATAGTGTATATCGCCGACAAGACTGCCAAGACGACTATAACGAACGTCCATTTATAGACCCAATTGTAATGCATACGTTGCAACAGCAACATAATCAAAAATCCTGCAAAGAGCAGCATGACATGTCGCATCAGCGGGAAGAGGACATTGCCGTTGACAATTTCGCGCGATGAGGCGCTGAAAAGCTCGACTATCGAAACCAGGCACAGCAATATATATATACCCCAAATGTATCGGTCGCTACGTGGCCGAGGACGTACCGCCTCTATGTCGGCGGCGGCGCTATCGCACTTTGGCTTGCGCACGGGGTCGGGCATGCCGTCTTCGTCATAGTGCATAGCACGCGGAGAGTTTGTGTCTTTGGTTGTCATTGGGATAAGTATATGTTTGTCTGTGCTTTGTGTCTACATTAAGTTCCGAAGATACACATACATACCGGTAGCCCGCGAGGCGGACTCCCGACAAGTGGCTACCGTCCCTTACGCACTTTCGGCGCAGCATCGGATGCCGACATCCGTAGCCTTAGCAGCGGACGCTGTGTTTCGGGGTGTAAAATTACGCATTTTTTCGGCTCGCTCAGCCGACTTTCCCCGTTTTTGTCCAAATTTATTGATTAGCCGCGTTCAAAAAAATGCGGAATTTGATAAAGCAAAGGAATTCCACAGCTTTTCCCGGCCATAATTCCACATTCTACATTCTACATTATTTAGCTTTATTATTCAGCTTTCGCCAAGCGAGCGTCAGCAGATAGGATGCCACGAAGGTTATCAGACCGTTGACCGTCACACCGAGGTCTATATCGGCCAGGCGTAGCATGTAATGTAGGATGGCGATATGTGCCAAGTAGATGCCGTATGAGCAACGACTCACACTGATACACAGCCGCGCAAGTATACCTCGCGGCGCCGGCAGAGCCGTAAGCAGAACAAATAATGTAGTCTGAATTGCTATTCCGTTGAATCCGGCAACGGCCGTCACCGCGTCATAGTATCCCCAGCGCATAGCCACGGCTCCCATCTTGAGCGTCAGCGGCACGGCCGCAATGAAGGCCAATATCCAATAGCATATTTGCCACCGGCGCGAACGCGTCGTTACCGGCCATCGCGTAAAGTAGTATCCTGCAACCATATAGCCCATACAGCCGTAAAACCCGGTGAACACTCCGCCGCCATCCTCCAGTATAGCGGTTTGCGCCGAAGCCCAAGGCAGCGTCCCGGCGGCCAACCACATCAACAGGAAGTATTCGACACTGCGGCGTCGAGCCGTGGCAAGCCACGGCGACAGGAAGGGAGCAAACAGGTATAGCCCGATCATAGCCAAGACAAACCACCCCGTACCCCATGTCGGGGTGTATAGGCAGTATAGTAGACGGTGGCCGATGCTGACATCCTGATGCGGCGTCAGATAATAGTCCATCAGCAAATAGGCTACGGTCCAGAAGGCAAAGGCGGGCAGGAGGGCGCACAGACGCCTTTTCACAAAGGCTCGGCCATCGCGCACCGGAAAAATCAGCGCCCCGGAGGTCATAAAGAACAGTACCGGCGTGCATATATACGGGTGTACGGCTTGGTAGACACTCTCGTCCATATACTCGTGCACGGTGTGCAACGCCACAATCATTATTATGGCGAAAGCACGCACTACATCAAGGCGCACATAGCGGCCGTCGATGCACTCTCGCATCGACGGCGCAATGGGCGTATATGTCTGCATATCGGCAGGCATTCAAAGATCTGTATTATTCTTCGTCGGCAGGTAGTTGGGCTAGTTCGCTGCGCACATTCCACCAGCCGATAATCATAAACACGGCTGCAACAAGTGCTGCGAGACCTATCAGGATGGTCAACACTGCCACTCCGCCAAATCCGTTGCGGAACAGGAAAGAGAAGAAGTCTTCGGTGCGGAAAAGAGCAATGAGCGCTACCAGGGCGCACACAGCAAGGATGACGAGCTGGATTGTGAAAGCGACAGACACACTGCCCATAGACTTGAGGCCGCGAAGCTTGAGCTTGCGACACTCATCGTTGCTCCTTGCCACATACGTGATTGTACATACAAATAGTGCAATAGTCAGCAGTTTGATTATGACTATGGATGTTTTGTAACCGCTGTATCCTAATACTTGAGGCACCAGTATTATCAGCACTACGTATGCCACGGCAGCGATAGCAATGCTTAACTGAGCCTTAAAGAGTTGCTCGAAAGATGCGGCAACTGCACCATTATAGCCCTTGAGTGTCATAGAGGTATTATACATTCCTACCAACCATAGGATAAGACCGACGAGCGACACAACAGCCACGGCCGGCGAATCGGGCGCAAGAAGTGCCAGCAGAACACTGAGACCATACATAAGTGTAACGCCGATGGCACTGAGCATCGTGGCGTTGGAAAGCGCCGAAAGGCGAACTTGTTCGTTTTGTTCCATAATCAATTGTGTATTAAGTAAAAAAATGGTTTCCATTTACTTGTCCTCGTCATAGGGAGCGAGGGCGCGGCGCAGGCGGTCGATGAGCATCACCCGCAGTTCGGGAGGCGAGACCACGGTGATGCGGTCGGCCTTTGACATAAGCTCTTCGACAAGATCATCGGTGATGCGCATACGATAACGAAACAGCGAGAAACCGTCATGCACAAACTCTTCCTGCGAAGCATGCAACGGCAACGCCCGCAGGTACTTGGCTTGCACGTGGTCGACGCGCAGCGTGATGGTCTTGGCGGCGGCACGCGTTACCACCAGCCCGAAGCTGTCGCGGAAGTAGTCATCGGCATTGACGTCGGTGGGAAGCTCAAAGGCCTTATGGGACAAATGCACCTGATCCATACGGTCCAGGGCATAGGTCTTGACGCGGTTTTCGCGCACGTTGCGGCCTATGACGTACCATCGCTGATGGAATATGCGCACAAAATAAGGCTCAAGCGTAACTTCGCGGTCGGGACGGCTACGCGTAAAGTTGTTGTAATCAAAGACGAGGACATGGTTTTGACGCAAAGCATCGATGATGACTCCCAGATAGGTGCGTGCACTGGGAACATCCTCGAGACAAATGCGTGATGCCACGCTGCGCCCCGCGGCAATGATGTCATTGACGGCAGCGCTATTGAGCATCCAGTCGGTCACTTCGCGGGAATGAGCGTCTTCTTCGGTGATGTAGTACTCGAAGGTCGAGTTGTCGCACTCGATATTGAGCCCGAAGATTTCGAGTATGGCTTCACGATAGTTGTAGAATGTGCGGCGCGTAAGGGGGCGACCCTCCGAGACATCACTCTTGAGCCATAGCTCGGTCAGCTCATGGCGCGAGATGCGTCGACGCCGACGTATGGTGTCTATAATCCAGAAATACTTGCTTAAAAGATTGCGTGCCATCGCTGTGCGTATTTATGTCGCGGCTCTATATCAGGCCTGTTTGCGCGACTTGAGCAGAAGCAAAAGGCCCAGAACGGTGAAGGCGGCATTCATCAACAGCAATTCGAAACTGGTGGTATAGCCACAGTACTCCTTGAGTGCCCACTGGGTCACCCACGACAATGCGGGGGCAAGGATGCACACCACCGGAACAAGGCAGTCGCGCACAGGACGCTTGCAGGCCATACCGAAGACAAAGAGGCCGAGGATGGGTCCGTAGGTATACGAAGCCAAGGTGTACACGGCGCTGATGGCATCCTGATTACTCAAGTAATAGAAGGCTATGATAACCAAGCCCATGGCCACGGACATACCCAGGTGTACCATGCGCCGGGTGACGCCCAGACGGCGGTCGTCCAGACGGCGATTGGCGCCCAGAATATCTACGGTGAAGGATGTCGTCAGCGAGGTCAAGGCCGACCCGGCAGCCGAATAGGCGGCGGATACCAGTCCGATGATAAAGAGGATGCCCACAATTATCGGCATTCCGGGGCTGTCAACCACGGCGGCAAAGGTGTCGTCCGGCTTGGAGGGGTGGACCATACCTTTGCTGTCCATATATATCAGCAACATCGTACCAAGGATGAGGAACAACGCGATGACGAAGAATTGCGTGATGCCGCTCACTATCATATTTTTTTGGCTCTGACGGCTGTCGCGGCAGGCAAGGTTGCGTTGCATCATATCTTGGTCGAGGCCGTTGAGGGCTATGGCCATAAATATACCGGCCAGGAATTGCTTCCAGAAATATGTTCCGGCCAAAGGATCGTCAAAGTAGAACATCTTGAACGACGGATGCGATGTAACAGCGCTGAAAGCCTCACCGAAATTCAATCCGAGGTTGCTGGCTATGAAGTATATACACAGCGCCACCGAGGCCACCAAGCAGAAGCTCTTGAGTGTATCGGTCCAAATCAAGGTCTTGACGCCGCCTTGCACGGTATATATCCATATCAGCAATATGCTGACTACCACCGTAATGGCGAAGGGAATACCCAACGGCCCGAAGACCATGGACTGGAGCACTACGCATACGACATAGAAGCGCACGGCCGCGCCCAACATCTTGCTGACAAAGAAGAACCATGCTCCGGTATGGTAGGTGGACTTGCCGAAGCGGTCCTCAAGATAGCCGTAGATGCTGATGAGATTGCGCCGGTAGAACATCGGCACCAACACAAAAGCGATGGCAAAGTACCCGACAATAAATCCGAGTACCATTTGCAGGTAGGAGTAGCCCTTGGCAGCCACCATGCCGGGGACGCTGATAAAAGTGACGCCACTGATGGCGGCGCCTATCATAGCAAAGGCCACCAGACCCCATGGTGCCTGGCGGTTGCCGTTGAAAAATGTCGAGTTGTTGCTGCCGCGCGAGGCAAACCAGCTGATGACCATCAGCAGTGCAAAGTATGCCGCGATGGTGATGATTACTATGGTCGGTGTCACTGTTGTGTTATGTTTTAATTATTTTGTCGTTAAGTATATTGTCGTTTTGTGGTATCGTTGGCGATTGCTGCGCCGTTGGTAGACATTACAGACGATTATTACCATACCGGCCGAAGTCTTATTCGGCATACAGCAGATAGGGCCGGCGAAGTTGCTTGAAGGCACGTATATCATCAGCCCAAGTGGCGGCGATGGAGGCGGCGTCCATACCCTGCTCTATCATAGTACGAATGTCGCCGCGGCCTATGAGTTTCTCGAAAAATGCGGTGAAGAATTTGTCACCGATACCGAGGTCGCGGTAGGCGTCTATAAGATATGACAGGTTGACGCCCCCGGCAATGGCATCGTCATCGCTGATGCCGCTGAGATCCACACCATGGCACAAGCGGTCAAGCAACGGAGGATTCTTGGCGCCGGGGACACTGCGCGGCGTAAATTCGTAGTCGCGCCCTTTCATATCGGGATGCCCGTAGACCATAAAGGGTTTGTCCGTGCCACGCCCCAGAGATACCGGAGTGGCCTCGAAGTAGCACATGGACGGATAAAGGTATACTGCGGTCATAGTGCGCAAATTGGGCGACGGAGCCACGGGCAGCCGATAGCGCGTAGCGTGAGTATACCCGGCGCAAGGCACCACCGTGAGGCGGCAGCGAGCGCCGTCCTTGAGCCACTCCTCGCCATTGGCCATCTGCGCCAATTCGCCCAGGGTCATACCATGCACCACGGGTATGGGCAGACGCCCCACCCCACTGGCATATTTCATATCCAATATGGGGCCGTCCACGTACATTCCGTTGGGATTGGGGCGGTCAAGTACCACGAAATCCTTATCGTTGGCGGCGGCCTGCTCCATCAGTCGTATCATCGTGATGTAATACGTGTAATAGCGCAGCCCGACGTCCTGAATATCACAGACTATTGCATCAAAACGGGCCAGAACTTCAGGGGCTATGCCGCGACCTTTGCCGTCATACATCGATGCTATGGGTATGCCCGTAACCGGATCAACGCTGCTGCTGACATGCTCGCCGGCATCGGCATTGCCGCGAAAGCCGTGCTCGGGCGAAAATATCGTGGTTACATTCACGCCGCCTTCGAGCATTATATCGAGGGTGTGACGGTTGCCTACCATGCCTGTATGATTGGAAAATAGCGCCACGCGCTTGCCGCGCAACAGCGGCAGATAGGCCTCGGTACGTGCAGCACCTACGATGACGCTGTCTATGGCCGGACACAGAGTCTCGGCCGTGCATTCGGGCGCTGGGCCAACACTACGCACCGCTGCGGCAGCCGTGTCATTGGCCACGCAATGAGGACATTGGGCATACGACAGCCCCGGCATAAGAACTATGCCAACCATCAATATCTTTGCCTTAATTTTCTTATCCATAGTGTAATATACGTGATTACGGACGCCGCACTTTGTCCGGAAAATCCGGATATACACGACCCCTGTCTCGGTTTTCGCCTATAAAGGTACGGCAATTTTTTGGCACATGCACACTAATCCCCGTTAAAAATAAATTTTCACTCGACTTCAGCCACCTTTTGACATCCATTACAACAAAATCGACACTCTAATTAGCGCACCCTAAGATTGTATTACTACCAACCATTTTCCCACCTCAACCTCATTTAAGTTCGCAAACAATTGAAAATCTTATGTTTATCCCCTTTCCATGGGGCTTTACAATGCAAGGTTACACTTTTTCGAGGGACATTTTTGCCGATTTAGACATTGTTTCAAGGGAGTTTTCGGAGAAAATCACATTATTCAAAGGGAATTTCGGCTGTTATTGGCATTTAGCCATTAGCGATGACTGATGGCGCAAGGTCCGGATGAGGATTATATATCCAATTATGACAAACTATCCGAATGAAGGAAAGTAGACACGAGTCGTCTCGGCGTCCAATACGGTGGCGCCGAAACGCGCGGGAAATCAGCGGGCGGAGCGTCGGTTTTTGGCCAGGATGACGAGGATGACGGCCGAGAGGACAAGAATGATGCCTAAAGCAAGGCTGATGGTGAGAGTCTCGCCGAATACGGTGATGCCTATAATTACGGCGGTCAGCGGCTCGAGTGCGCCAAGGATAGCCGTAGGTGTCGAGCCAATGAGCACGAGCGCGACATTAATAAGCAGGATACTGAGGAAGGTGGGCACTATGGCCAGCATCAATTCCCAGCCCCACATTTCGAGTGTCAGGTCGATATGCGGCAGGTGTCCGCCGGCAAAGGCTCCGGCAGCCGCCGTAAGCGCGCAGAAGCACATAACATAGAATGTCAACTGTAAGGCACCCATTTTGAGGTGCACGCGATTGACCGCCACCATGTACACGGCGTAGGTCAGCGAGGAAACCAGCACCAGCGTCACGCCCGTACCCGAGAGTGATGCTCCGCTGCCAAAGGGGTCATTGAGCAGGAATATGCCACAGAGAGCCAAGCAGATGGATAGTATCGTCGGGGTGCCTATATGCTCGTGAAACAGCCCGCCCATAATCACGGCCACCATTATCGGATATACAAAGAGTATGGTGCAGGCTATGCCGGCGTCCATATAGTGAAACGACTCGTAGAGCGTCAGCGACGACAATCCGAACATTATGCCCAAAGGCGCAACCACAGCCAATTGTCGGCGCGTAACTCGCAGCGGCACTCCGCGCCATATCAGTACGGGCAGCAACAGCAGTACCGCCAACGCAAAGCGCCAGAAGATGGTGGTGCCGACGTCCACTCCCATATTTTTGAGCGGCAAGGCGCCCAGGGGGTTCATTCCGTAGCATATTGCTGCGGCAACGCCGCAGATATATCCTTTGACTTTGGGTGACATTACTTATTGTGTATTGGTCCTTTGTATCAATGATTAAGTTAAAATCCAATCCTGACGTCGAACACAAATTGTTCAGATTCGCAAACGACCCGAGCTTATGTTGAGGCTCGCGATAGTCACTGTACCCGAATTATTTACGACCGAAGTCGGCCGGTATTTCGCCCCAACGGTCCGTGTCCCATTTGATTATCGGATTGGGGATAATGCGATTGACGCGTCTCCACGCATCGGCACGAGCCAGGATTTGGCGTAATGCTTCATTGGTGGCCGTCGGTGCAATCTTGGTGTTGGATGCACCACGCATAAACCAACCTATTGCCGTACGCGAGTCACTGTATATGGGGGTGGTGGTGTCGCCGGCTTTCTTGAGCAGCGCCGCCACATGCACCAGAGCCAGGTATTCGCCGATATTATTGGTTCCACCCTGCAGCGGTCCGATGCAAAACAGTTGCTCGCCCGTACCCACGCGTACGCCGCGATACTCTACCGGGCCGGGATTGCCGGGGCACGAAGCGTCTACAGCTATGGCATCAAGGCGTATCTCGGGAAAGGCTTCGTAATTGACCACGGTGGCGTTGCGGCGGCGCATAGCTTTGTATATGGCCATATCTTCACCGCTGTCGTAGCGACGCAGTGCCTCGGTAGCTTCGTCCTGGTCCTGAAAAGCGCGGTAACGTGCTCCGGGAAACCCGTCGATTTGAGCCTGACACTCTTCCCAGGAATCGTAAATACCCGGTGCACGGCCGGCAAAGACCACGTAAAACTTTCTATAAACCATACTTGTGTGTGGTTCTTATCAGTGTGCCGGGGCGAGGGCACGCACGGCATCCTTGAAGCGGCGACCGCGGTCCTCATAGGAGGTAAACAAGTCGAAGCTGGCACAGCACGGCGACAGAAGCACCGTATCGCCGGGGCGTGCCAAGGCGCGGCAGGCGGCGACGGCATCATCGAGCGTATGCGTATCGGCCACGGGTATACCATTGGCGGTGAAGTAATCAACGATTTTTTCGTTATGCAGACCCATAGCCACGATGTTATGTACTTTTTCCTTGACCAATGGCAGGATTTCGCTATAATCATTACCCTTGTCCTTGCCGCCGAGTATGAGCACCGTGGGCGTGGTCATGGCTATCAGCGCGTAGTATGTCGAATTGACGTTGGTGGCCTTGGAGTCATTGATGTAATGCACGCCGTCGATGGTGGCGACATCTTCCAGGCGGTGTTCGACCGGGGCAAAGGTGCGCAAGCCTTCGGCTACAGCCTCGGCCTTAGCTCCAATCTTGGCGCATGCAGCTATGGCGGCCATGGAGTTGAGCAGATTATGTGTGCCACGTGTGGCGATGCCTGCCACCGGAATATCCATACCGCTGATGCCGTCGTGTATCATCCCGTCACGAGCCTCGACGGTGGCGTCATGCCCGTCGGCGAAAGTGCACAGACGTGCGCGGATGCCCAGGTTGCCGATGCGCGGAGCCACTACGGGGTCGTCCGCCCAATAGACGGCCAAGTCCGAAGGCTCAAGATTTTGGAATACGCGCAATTTGGCCGCGATATAGTTTTCCATCTTGTGGTCATAGCGATCGAGGTGGTCGGGCGTAATATTGAGCAGCATTGCCACATCGGGGTGGAAGGTGTACATATTATCCAACTGGAACGAAGACAGCTCGATGACATACACGGCGTGCGGCTCGTCCGCTACAAGTCGAGCCAGACTCACGCCGATATTGCCGCAGGAGGCGGCATCGTGTCCGCAGCATCGCAGCAGATGCGAGGTCAGCATCGTGGTGGTAGTCTTGCCATTGCTGCCTGTTATGGCCACAAGACGCGTGCCGACGGGCAAAAAGAGGTATGCAAATTCGATTTCGCTGACCACGGGAATACCCTTGGCGACAACGTCCTTGATGATGGGCGCATCGCTGGGTATGCCGGGGCTTTTGACAACTATGTCCGCTGCATGTATGCGCTCGATGCTGTGCCGGCCCTGCTCATAAGGCGTGCCTATAGCCTCCAACTCGGCTACGTGTTTGGCGGCTATAGTACCATGGTCGCTCAAAAATGCCTCTATTCCATGCTTTTTGCACAGTATGGCGGTGCCGATGCCGCTCTCACCTGCACCGAGGATGCCGACACGGCGTATAGCCTTGCCTTGATATATAATTTCTGTCATGGTTATACTTATATTATGATGTATAGCGTTTTACACTGTTAAATATTTCTTCTATCGTATTTTGAGTGTCTTATCGTATCTTAAGCGTCACGAAGGTGCATACGGCCAGGATGATGCCTATAATCCAAAATCGAGCCACGATTTTGCTCTCGGGGATAGCCGCCAGCGGGCGCTGTATCAAAGCGTCAATGCCGCTGTTGCCGGGCTTCTGGAAATGGTGATGCAGGGGCGTCATCTTGAAGATGCGGCGTCCGTGCGAAATCTTGAAATATGCCACTTGCAAAACGACCGAGAGGTCTTCTATATAGAATATGGCGCACAACAACGGCAATAGCAGCTCTTTGTGTATCAAGATAGCGAAGATGGCGATAATTCCGCCGATGGTAAGGCTGCCCGTATCGCCCATGAAGACCTGCGCCGGATAGGCATTGTACCACAGGAAGCCCACGAGAGCGCCTATGAACGCGCCCATATATACGACAAGTTCCTCACTGGCCGGGATATACATGATGTCCAGGTACGGAGCATAGACGATGCTGGCACCGAGATATGCCATAATGGCGAGGGCAACGCCTATGATAGCCGATGTTCCGGTAGCCAGGCCGTCAAGGCCGTCCGTAAGGTTGGCGCCGTTGCTGGTAGCTGCCACAAAGAATATCGTAACCAAGACAAAGAGCGCCCAGCCGCCGGCCTGTGCTCCATCGCCCATCCACGACGTAACCCACGCATAATCGAAGTTGTGGTCTTTGACAAAAGGTATCGTGGTCACCGGTGCTTTATGCTCGCCTTGAGCCGTAACCGACTGCAAGTTCTGACGCAATTCCTGCTCCTGAACATCACGGCGACTTTCATCCGTAGCTATGGCGGACACCGTTTCGGCCGGGGAATGTTCGGGCACGGCTGTCATCGAGGGATTGGCATACATTACCGCGGCTACGATAAGACCTATAACAACCTGTCCCACGATTTTATACTTGCCTTTCATTCCCTCCTTATTGTGCTTGCGCAGCTTCTTGTAGTCATCCAAGAAACCGATGGCGCCCAGCCACAATGTGGCTCCAATCATCAGCAGCATATATATATTGGAGATTTTGCTCACCAATAAGCACGGTATGACGATGGAAATGATAATGATGACGCCGCCCATAGTGGGGGTGCCGGTCTTCTTCATCTGACCTTCAAGTCCCAGATTGCGTATAATCTCACCGACTTGCATCTTTTGCAGACGGTCGATAATTCGGCGACCGATAACGATGGCGATAAGCATTGCCAGCACAAAGGCCACACCCGTACGAAATGTCACATAGTCGAATAGGCGTGCGCCCGGGACATTGTATTGTTCAAGATAGTTGAAAAGGTAGTAAAACACCGATGGTCTTTATATTAGAAGGTGAATAATTTTTGAAATCCGCTATCGATGATGACAAGTATCGCTTCGCGGTGAGGAACAGCGGCGTCAGCTCTTGGCGGCGAGGGCGGCACGCACAATTTCGCGGTCATCCAGGTGTATGCGGCGACCGCCGGCAAGTACCTGATAGTCCTCGTGTCCTTTGCCGGCCACCACTATGACATCACCTGGCTTGGCATCGGCCACAGCCTTGTTTATGGCCTCGGCGCGGTCCAGGATGGTAGTTACTTCGCACGGCGAATCAACCGGAATACCGGCGGCTATGGCATCGGCTATGGTCTTGGGGTCTTCGTCACGCGGATTGTCCGATGTAATGATGATGCTGTCGGAAGCGGCGGCGGCCGCAGCGCCCATGAGGGGACGCTTGCCGTGGTCGCGATTGCCGCCGGCGCCGAAAACAGTCGTTATATGCGCCTGTGGCTCGACGGCATGCACGGCCTCGAGTACATTGGTGATGGCATCGGGCGTATGAGCGTAGTCTACGATGACGGTCACCTTGCCGGAGGCATCATGGAAGGTCTCGAAACGGCCTGCCACGGGGACAAGCGCGGAGATGACACGCGCCGCCTCGCCGTAGGGAGTACCCAGCAGCGTCAATGCGGCGTATACCGCCAGCAGATTATACGCATTGAACCGCCCCGTGAAGCGCGTGGTGATATCTGCCGTCACACCGGGAGCTATGGTCATCTCGGTGCTGCCGAGGTGGCTTTCGATGATGCGGGCGGTGAAATCGGCCGCCGTGCGCGTCAGCGAGTAGGTCTTCACCATGGCCATAGTGTTCTGAGTCATTACACTGCCGTTGGGGTCGTCAATATTGGTGAGCGCCCATGCGGTCTTGGGCAGCAGGTCAAAGAAACGTTTCTTACAGTGCAGATATTCCCGAAAGGTCTTATGGTAATCCAGATGGTCGCGAGTGATATTGGTGAATATTCCGCCGGCAAAATGTAGCCCGGCTGTACGGTTTTGCGCCATACCGTGGCTTGACACTTCCATGGCGGCGAAGGTGCAGCCGGCGTCTACCATACGCCGCAACAGCCCGTTGGTTTCCATAGGGTCGGGCGTGGTATGTGTCGATGGTATGCGCTCATTGTCTACGTAATTGCATACCGTGGACAGCAGTCCGGCGCGATGGCCGAGCGCATGGGCGGCTTCCCACAGCAGTGTGGCTATGGTCGTCTTGCCATTGGTGCCGGTGACACCCACCAGCGTGAGGTGGCGCGAAGGATCGTCAAACCATGCCGATGCCAATAGGCCGAGAGCCACCGATGAATCGGCCACGCGTATCCAGGCCACATCGCCGGGATGGTCGGTCGGGATGGTCTCGCATACAACGGCTACGGCGCCGGCAGCCAAGGCCTTGGGAATATAGTCGTGGCCATCGACGGCGGTGCCGCGCACGGCCACAAACATTCCACCCGGGACGACAGTGCGCGAGTCGGCCGTGAGGCCCTCGATGACGATGTCGCCGGAGGCGCCGTCGGCATCCAGTATCTCTTCTGTGATGATGGCTGTAAGCAGCCTTCCAAGTTTCTTCATCTGCAATATTTTGTATGGCGTTTTATGGTTCTATTTATGTCTTATATTCTGTATATCGGCCTATTATATTCGATCGTCCGATGCTCGGAGTCATCATTGCATTGTAAGTTTGACCATTGCGCCGGCACGTATACGTGTACCGGCGGCGGGAAATTGCGCCACCACAAGTCCGTTACCGCGAACTCCGACACGGTAACCGGCCGTTTCGATGGCATGAACCGCTTGGCGTATGCCCATACCGCGCACATCGGGAACGGCGCCCCGCGAAGCCTGCTTGGCGGACTTGTAGGTCTTTACTCGATTTGTCCCGAGCGTCTGTCGCAGCAGCGGCATACTCTTCTGTCCCACAGTGTATATTGTGGGAGTGACGGTCTTGTCCTTGACGGGTTCATCGGCCCGATAATCGGGCGTGTCACCCAGAAGGCCGCGAGCGTTCATCTTGGCTGCGATATCGCGCACAATCATTCCGCAGGAGGAGGCGGCCGAGACGGCGACGGCCGGCTCGCCGATTACGACCATACAAGTGTAGCGCGGCTTGTCCGCCGGGAAAATACCGCAGAACGAGAAGTTGCGCCACCGTCGATCTTTATATCCGGGCTTGAAGTCGGTCTGTCCGGGACGTTTTTCTTTGGCTACGAAGGCCGTTCCGGTTTTTCCGGCTATGGGGACTTCGCTGTCATGCAGGAAGGTGTATGCGGTGCCACGCTTCTCCGAGACTACGCGACGCAACATATCCAGAAGGATATGTGCGTTGCGGCGGCTGCAAATGCTATCGCGTACGTAGGTAGGTGCAAGTATACTGTCGCCGACAGCCGTACGGTATCCGCGAATGATGCGCGGACGCACAAAGCGCCCGTCATTGGCTATGGCGTTGTACATGGCACATGTGTATATCGGCGGCACTATGGCTCCGTAACCGAAGGTCTGCTGCACCAAGGTTACCAGTCCGCCGGCCTTGGGATCTAAGTCGGGATAGCTCGGCGGTGTCTCGCCGGCGATGCCGGTGCGGAGGGGGTCAAAGAAGCCCAGACGTTTCAGCCGTTCACGAAACTTGTTGGGGTCATCGGCAAAATGCGGCGCCACAAGCTTGGCGATACCGATATTGGAACTGTATCGCAGTACGTCACGAGCGCTACATTCGTTGGGATGCCCATGGAATTCATAGTTACCGAAGCGCCATCGGCTTGTCGGGTATGGAGTGTCGAGATTGCCTACATACCCGTCTTCAAGTGCCACAATCATAGAAATGGTCTTGAGTACCGAGCCGGGCTCGATGCCGCGCATGGCACGGTTCATAGATTCTATAATACGACCGGAGACACTGTCGCGGTCCAGATTGGAAATGGCTTTAATGTCGCCGGTGGCAGTTTCCATGAGTACCACCGTACCCCAACTTGCTCGTGTCTTCTCCAGCATATCACTAAGGGCCGTCTCCACGATATCCTGCAAAGTGATGTCTATTGTGGTGATAAGCGTACGACCACTCACTGCCGGGACGTCCACCCAGTTGGTAATCTTATGTGTCAACGGCACTTTTTTGCACACGCCGGGGGTGCCGTACAGTAGGCTGTCAAGGGCGTACTCGAGACCCGAGTAGCCGTGTATCTGGCCGTTGGGGCGCTGGTTGACTCGTCCTATACTGCGCTTGGCCATATCGCCGTATGGATATTCGCGCTTGCTGCGACTGGTGATTACCAGTCCGTTATAACTCGGATTGGTGCTGCGACGGAAGAAGGGAAATTTGCGCAGTTGTTCGCTCTGTTCGTAGGTGATATCACGCAGAAACACGAAGTAGGAACTGCGTTTTGTCTTGTCGCGGTCTAACTGGCCCTCGAATTTGTCTCGCCATTGCCGGGCGGTGTTCTGCGGAAAGAACATAGCCATAGTGTCACATAAGGCGGCCATATCCTGACGCATACGCTTGGTCATAAATCGCGAGGCCTTGAAGTCTATGGCCGCATCGTAAGTGATGACATTGGTGGCCAAGATGCTGCCATCGCACGCCAAAATGTCGCCTCGTATGGGTTGTATGGTGTCGATGCGCTGTAAGTCCCTATTGGCCTTATCGTTCCATTTGTCTGCATCTATGATTGTAGTACGAACCAACGACCATCCGGACACAACAGCAAAAAGGACAATTAAGGCGGCCACAACTCCATATCGCGCCATAATTCGGGCACGTCGCGAAAAATTGCTCTCTTCCGGCGTTTTCTTCTTATCCATTTGATTAAAGCACTTGGGGTTTCTTGAGGTTTGAGGTTTACGAGGGTTGATGTTTCTTGGCAAAACACCGATATTTGGCGCGGTAATGCCTTTGGGGGTTGTGGAATAGGTTTTATGTCGTGTCTCTAAATCTATTTTTATATCTTAATTTGCAGTTTTTATTACTTGATTTGCCGTCATTGCTCCTTGAGGTCTGAAGCCGGCAACGTATACGGCGGCTTTTCTCGTATGCCCAATCCGGGGCGAACACTGTCGGCTAAGGATGTCATTGCACTTTCGCGGGTACGACTCATATATATCATATGCTGACGGATGCTCTCTGTCTTGGCCACTTCGAGCTTATTGGACAGCTTGCGTATATTTTCCATGCCCACTTGGCACTGGTACTTGGTGGCAATAAAGACCAATATCAGGAACACCCCGACAAAGATCTTTACCTTATTGCGGTTTAGGAAGTCGCTGGACACCATCGACCCCCAGAAAAAGCGGTGCACCAACTTGACTTTGGGCTTTTCTGCCTTGGCATTTTTGGAACGTGCACTCATATCTTCTTAGTTTCTATGGGAGTGAAAGACGCGACACGCAGGTGGGCACTGCGGCTGCGCGGATTACGAGCCACTTCTTCGGCATCGGGGGCTATTGCCTTGGATGTCACCGTGCGCAGGGGCGCTTGGACGTTGCCGTAAATATCCTTGTCGACCTTGCCTTCGAAGTTGCCGGCACGCATAAAGTTCTTGACCAAACGATCTTCGAGGCTGTGATAGGTAATGATGGCCAAACGTCCGCCGGGACGCAGCACGCGCAACGAGTCGCTGAGTAGATGTCGCAGGGCCGACATCTCGTCATTGACAACTATGCGCAGGGCTTGGTATACCTGAGCCAGTTCTTTACGGGCTCGCGCCGGATTCAGCAGCGGCGTAACGGCGCGTATCAGGTCGCCGCTGGTGTGCAACGGAGCATCTCCACGGGCACGCACGATGGCCGAAGCCACGGCGCCGGGGCGATTGACTTCGCCGTAGAGGCGCAGAATGTCGGCCAAAGCTCCTTGCTCGTAAGTGTTAAGGATATCAGCAGCCGTCACCGGAGCCGTACGGGTCATCCGCATATCCAAGGGTGCATCGTCATCGCGGAACGTAAATCCGCGCTCAACATCGTCAAAATGATGGAAGCTGACGCCAAGGTCGGCGAGGATACCATCGACACTGCCCTCGGGTGTGTCTATGGCCAGGCCTTGGTACTGAAGGTAGCACAAGAGATAACGAAAGTTGCCGAGAATCATCGTAAATCGGCTATCATCCATAGGCGCGGTGGCCATGGCATCGATATCGCGATCGAAGGAGTATAGTCGTCCTTCGGGTCCGAGACGGCGCAAAATTTCGCGCGTATGTCCGGCTCCGCCGAGCGTCACATCGACATATACTCCATCGGGGCGCACGTCAAGGGCGTCCACACTCTGCCGCAGCAGCGCCGGAATATGGTATACCGACGTGTCTATGTTGTTGTCCGATTGGTCTTTCGTCTTGTCTTGGTGCATAAACTGCTCCGTCGGCTTTTGAGCCGTAATTCGGGAGTGTAAAATTACGCATTTTTTTGGCAACACACGGCATCCACACCCACAAATATTTTTAGGAAATTTTGTGAAATATAGGAATTATGGGAATTATAGGAATAATGAGAATTATACCATTGCTCCCATTGCTCCCATTGCTCCCATTGCTCCCATAATGGCTATTATAGCTGTTATGGCTATTATACATACATATATCACTATATCAAAATAGCAAAGGTACACGGGATGTCCGTTAAGACATCCCGTATACCGAGGTAGCCCATAGCAGAATCGAACTGCTCTTTCAAGAATGAAAATCTTGCGTCCTAACCGATAGACGAATGGGCCGCTGTATGTATATGACCGTCTCCCCGCTCGGGGGACGACAATCACGCAGTCCTTTCCTTAGGCAGCCAGACCGTTGACGTAGCGGCTGAGCTTGCTCTTGAGGTTGGAAGCTTTGTTCTTGGAGATATGACGCTTCGATGCAAGGCGGTCAAGCATTGCAACAACCTCTTTCAGGCGTGCTTCGGCAGCTGCTTTGTCTTTCATATTGCGCAGGTTTCGCACTGCGTTGCGTGCAGTCTTGGCATAGTAGCGGTTGTGGGCACGACGGCTCAGAGTCTGGCGAATTCTCTTTTTCGACGATTTATGGTTTGCCATTGTTCTAATCTTAGTTTTGTCGGATTTTTTCTTTAATTTTGGTAGCCCATAGCAGAATCGAACTGCTCTTTCAAGAATGAAAATCTTGCGTCCTAACCGATAGACGAATGGGCCGGATTGCGTTTTGCGCAATTGCGACTGCAAAGTTAGTGCTTTCAAATATACTACGCAAAATTTTTTAGCATCAACCGCTGCTTTTTAAGTATTTTTTAGTAATTTCACGTCCCGATAGCGCTTCAAAGCTCTTTTGAGGTATCGTAATCACTCCGAAACAAGGAATACAAGATGGATCAGACCATTCACGCCATAGCGCTGCGTACCATACGCCACAGCGACAGCACTTCAATACTGACCGCTTGGAGTGCGGAGGTCGGGCGTATTGGCATACTTATGGGTACGGGTGCCTCGGCCGCCGTACGTCGGCAGCGCGCCGCCACGATGCCGCTATCGCTGTTTACAGGCGTCATACGCTCGCAGCAAGCCGGGTCGGACGCTCCGGTGCGTATGCGCGACATCGCCCCCGTAGGCCAGCCGATGATAGCCGTAGCCACCAATCCGGTCAAGGCCACCGTGGCCATGTTTCTTGCCGAGGTGCTATACATCGCATTACGAGATGCCGGGCCGGACAAAGCGTTGTGGAAACTGCTGGAGCGCTCCCTCCCGGTGTTGGAGCACGGAGATGCAATGGTGACGGCCAATTTCCATATATGGTTTTTGTACAGCGTGGCAGCATCTTTGGGCGTCGGTCCCGATCTGTCCAAATGGCGTCGCGGCCGCATATTCGACTTACAAGGCGCCGTCTTTTGCGACAGCGCTCCCGGACACAGCCGATACGTGGAGGCGGCCGAAGCTCGTATGGTGTATATCCTTGGCCACATAAGTGCCGCCAATCTCGGTCGCTTACGCCTCAACCGCACACAGCGAAACCGCATCCTTGATGTTATTCTCGAGTATTACAGCGAACACATTGCATCTATGGACTCGCTACATTCGCTGGACGTCATACGCCGGATGTAGGCAAAGACGTTATTCCTATCGCTCCCATAATAGCCATTATAGGAATAGCCGCTATAGACCATTGCAAAAAAATCACAGCAGCGGCGTCACCTCCTTGAAGGCAAAAGGCGGCAGTTGCGTGCCGACAGCCGTGCGCAGCAGCAGATGTCCGTCATCGGCCACGTCATCAATGGCGGCCTCGAAAGGCAAGGCTCCGGACGGCTGTCGGCAATACGCGGATGGCAACGGGCCGGGCAACCACCGATACGTCTTACCATCGCCTCGCCATAGGCGCGACATATAGCGTGAGCGCAGAATTTCAGCATCATACTCGCCGGCCGAAGCGGCGGCACATTCGGCGGCGATGGCGCGGCAGACTTCGCGCGGCTCGGGAAGGCTACAATCTTCACAGCCTCTGATAAGAGCCAAGGACGTGGCGTTGGGCGCCCCACCCTCCCATCGGCGCTGGCGGATATTGACGCCGATACCGACGATGGAAGTTAGCACGCGATTACCATACAGACTGTTTTCGATGAGTATCCCACCCAATTTGTCATTATCGAAGTATATGTCGTTGGGCCATTTAAGCCGCAGACGTCCGCGCATGTCTTCGGGCAGATAGCCGTCAAGGACATCGCATACGGCAAGAGCCGCCATGCGCGACAGGTCGAATTGCAAAGCTGCACTGATGGCCGTAGGTCGCAGATACACAGACACCGTAGCGTTGGCTCCGGCCTGAACATGCCAATGATTGCCGCGTTGACCGCGACCGTCGGTCTGCTCGTATGCAGCTACGGCATACCCGTGCGGCAAGTCGCACTCCGACTCCAGCCGATGCAGATGAGCACTGGTCGAGTCGATGGTCTCGAGCCACAACATTTCGGGCATATCATTCATAGGAAGTATCTTATAATATTATGACGAGGGTAATATTATGACGAATGCCGTACAATAGACGGCATTGTACAGCGCCACTATTTTTGCCCCGGTAATGCTCAGTCGCGACTCTTGATGGTAAGAGTGCGGCTGTCATCGTCATTGACCGTTATGCGCACCGTCACCGTGTCATCGGGCAGGATGTCCTCGATGCGCTCGGGCCACTCGATAAGGCATACGGCGCCACAGAACAGATAGTCTTCGATGCCTATATCAAAAGCCTCGTCGAGATTCTTAAGGCGATACATATCAAAGTGATAAATCAGCTCGGCGGTGGTGTCGCTACGATACTCGTTGACGATAGCAAAAGAGGGCGAACCCATGGCATCATCGCTCACGCCCAGGGCACGACACAAGGCCGTAATAAAGGTGGTCTTGCCGGCACCCATGGCGCCGTAGAATGCAAAGACGGTATTGTCGCCCATCAGGGAGACAAATTCGCGGGCGGCGCGATCCAGGTCGTCCGTTGATTTTATGGTAATGGTCTTATTCATAATCCGTAAATTTCGATAAAATGACGTGCTCCGGCGGCAATGATCGAAGCTCCGGCCTCGGGTCCGCAATTGAAAATAAGGTCAATGACACTCAGTGACGGAATGTATCCGAATTGCGCCTGTCGTATCTGAGGATAAGGGCCCACGTCTATCGCCGGATCGGAGAAGTCGAAGGCTCGCCAGTCATCGACAATATCGTCCGACGGATTGAGCGGCGAGCCGGCAGCAAAAGGCACACTCACAGCAGTATTTATACCCAAGAGGCTGCGCACAATGCCATCAAGCCCCGTATCGAGGTCCGTAACGGGCTCGAGGGTAGTCTCATCGGGGTGACGCGGCGAGAAAAACGGCACGAAGCGCGGGAAGAGGTACTCGAAATACGGGGTGCGTCCGTAGGCGCTCTCGAGGGCCACGCGATGGACGTCCCACCACTTGCCGTGCGCGCTGACTCCGATATTGCTCCAGCGTACATCGGGGACGTTATGTGGGCGCTTAATGGGTACGGTCAACAGCAACGGCCCGTGCGTGTCGCAGATGGTGGTGCGGTGGACACTCTTCATACGCTTATCGTACGGCATATCAACGTCTATGACAGCGGCTTCGTACAGGCTCATCAGCGCATAGTAGGATGCCGGCGGAAGAAATACCGGAGGCAACAATGCCACCCGACCGCAGCGGTTATGATGCAATGTCTTTACATCCATGGCGGTATAGCCGTATATATGATTGTCCTATTAGAAATCGTCTCTTTATAAGTCCGTTAAGGCCACTCGGCTTTATTTGTCGGGGTTGGCGTCCTTGAGTAGTCGGTTCCAGCGTATGCCTCCGCTGAAGATGCTTCGTTCGGGGTCGATGGACACAATGACAAACATCGGGGTGCCGACAACGTGATCTTCGGGCACAAAACCCCAGAAGCGGCTGTCAAGCGACAGGTCGCGATTGTCGCCCATCATAAAGTAATAGTCCATCGCAAAGGTGTATGTCGTTGCCGGACGACCGTCTACGTATACCTTTCCGTCGCGGACATAGCTATTGAGGTGTCCTTCGTAATTGCGTATGACGCGCTCGTATATCGGCCATACCTCGGGATTAAGCTTTATCGTCATTCCTTTCTTGGGTATGAGCAATCCGCGGCTGCCGCCGTAATTGGAGAGTGTCCAGCCTCGCGAGACCCCGGTGGGGAAGAGACTCATGTCCATATCCAGTCCCAATTTGCTAAATTTGACCATTCCATGTACGCCGGCTTTGGCGGCCAAAGCCTCACGTGCGGCCTTGGTAAGCGGCACTATTTGTAGTATGTCCGTATCTGTGGCGCCGGGCACCATCGACAGCAAGGGGAAATACATCTCGGTATCGCGTCCCACATATTGAATGTCTGCATAGCTGATGTCCATATCATCGGCCTCGTCTTGCGTTATGGGCGAGGCGGCGGCCACCAAGTATCGGAACTGGGCATTTTGGGGCGTCTCTTGCGCCTTGCCATCGGTGTATATCACATCGTCAACTATGCGCAGTCGCTGGCCGGGGAGGCCCACGCAGCGCTTGACATAGTTGGTGCGGCGGTCAACGGGACGGTATATCACCTTGCCGTATTTCTGAGGATTGTTGTAGACTTCGTCGCGACCGAAGCGCTCGATGAGCGAGTAGTAGCTTTCGCCGCTTTCTTCGGTGAGCGTGGTGACGGTGTCGCCGGCCGGATAGTTGAAGACCACAATGTCGCCCTGCTCGACGTTGCGCAGGCCGGGCAGACGATGATAGGACAGCGAGGGCGAGTCCATATAGCTCTTGCCGCCGCCCATAAATGCCGGAAATGTGCTGTGTACCAACGGGAAATGTATCGGTGTCATAGGCACGCGCGGTCCATAGACAACCTTATTGACCCATAGGTAGTCGCCCGTGAGCAGGGTGCGTTCAAGCGATGAGGATGGTATTTGGTAATTCTGGCCGATGAAGTTGAAGATGAAGTACACCAGGATGAGTGCGTAGACGATGGCATCTACCCACGACATCACGCTGCGTACGGCTTTGTTCTTGGAGCGCTTCCACCAGGTGAAAGGTATATATCCGGTGATATATATGTCAAAAAGCAGCGGCAGTGCCAACAGCAACCATGCGTTGGACATCCAAATAGTCCAAAGGATGTAGATGAACGTGACGATGCCGAAGCGCACCCATCGTGTCGTCTTATTGTCTCGGCAGCGCCGCACGAAGTCTTCTTTGAAGTTGTTCGGCTGCGGCTCGTGCTCAGTGGATTGCGCCGCCCCGGTCTTGGACTGTGGCTGTCCCGTTAGGGGCTGCGGCTGTCCCGCTACCTGCGGTTCGTGGCCGGTGGTTTGCGGTTGTCCTGCGTGATTGTTTTCTGTCTCCGGACGTACGTTTTCCGGCTTATCTATATTATTTCCCATGTCAATTTCTTACGATGTCGATGTAACCCTTTCTTACAATGTCGATGTAAACCAATGTGCAAAGGTATTATTTTTCGATGAGATGCACAAACCACCCCGGCAAAAGCAACCCTCCGGCAAATGCCTGAATGGCGCTACGGTATGTGTATCGAGAATGCGACTGAAGCATTGATGTAAGTCGCGCAGCGAGGGACACACCTCGTCCGAGCACGTCTCGTCCGAAAGGCTATTTAGCTATTTTATTTTGTCGAGGTAGGACTGTATGGTGAGGCGAAGTCCCTCATCAAAGGGCATTTGCGGCTGCCAGCCAAGTTGGTCACGCAGATACGTGGCATCGATGGCATAGCGGCTGTCGTGTCCCAAGCGGTCGGTGACGTAGGTGATCAGCGACTCGGAGGCGCCTTCGGGACGACCCAAAAGGCTGTCGGTAAGGCGAACGATGAGGTGTACCAGGTCGATGTTGCGCCATTCGTTGTTGCCGCCGATATTGTAGGTGGCGCCGGGAGCGCCGTGATGGAATATCAGGTCGATGGCACGGGCATGATCCTCGACATACAGCCAGTCGCGCACATTAAGGCCTCGGCCGTATACGGGTAGCGGACGATGCTCGACTATATTCTTGACGAAGAGCGGAATAAGCTTCTCGGGATATTGGTCCGGCCCGTAATTGTTGGAACAATTGGTGACTACGGTGTCCATGCCGTAGGTGTCGTGATAGGCCCTGACAAAGTGGTCGGAAGACGCTTTGGAGGCCGAGTACGGCGAATGGGGATTGTACGGCGTAGATTCGGTGAAAAAGCCGTCGCCGAAAGGTGCCGGGCCGTCCGGGCGCGTGACTGCCAAAGCTCCGTAGACCTCATCGGTGCTTATATGGTAGAAGCGGTGTCCGGCCAAGCCTTCGGGGAGCGATGACCAATAACGATGTGCGGCCTCGAGCAGCGACAGCGTACCTATGACGTTGGTACGTGCAAACACAAAGGGGTCGGCTATGGAGCGGTCAACGTGGCTCTCGGCGGCAAGGTGTATCACTCCGTCCACATTATATTGCTTCATAAGGGCGCACATCCGGGCAAAATCGCAGATGTCGGCGTGCTCGAAAGCATAATTGGGCCGGTCGGAGACATCGGCAACATTGGCCAAATTGCCGGCATAGGTGAGAGCGTCTACGTTGAGTATACGTGTGTCGGGATATTTGTTTACCAGCAACCGCACAACGTGGCTACCGATAAATCCGGCACCGCCCGTAACCATTATCGTTTTGGTCATAATGCGTAAAGGTCTTGATTGTAATCGAATAACACGTCTTCGGGTATTTGGCATAAGCGCGGATGATGCCTATCCTTGTCGCTCAAAAGCACGTCGGCTGTGTTCAAGCGCCAGTCGATACCTATATCGGGGTCGTCCCAGGCGATTGCCGCCTCAGCTTCGGGATGGTAATAGCGGTCGCATTTGTACTGAAACACAGCCTGCTCGGACAGTACGGCAAAGCCGTGAGCAAAGCCGCGCGGCACCCACAATTGGCGCATATTGTATTCGGAAAGCTCCACGGCCACGTATTGCCCGAAGGTTGGGCTGCCTCGTCTTATATCCACGGCCACATCGAGGACGCTGCCGCTGACGACGCGCACCAGCTTGCCTTGTGCTGCCGCGCCGCGCTGGAAATGTAGGCCGCGAACAACCCCGCGCCGCGATTTGCTCTGATTTTCCTGCACAAAACTGATGTGTCGGCCTACGGCGGCATCGAAGATGTCGCTGCGATATGTCTCGGCAAAGTAGCCGCGGACATCGCCTATGGGCTTGGGCTCGATAATGACGACATCCGCGATAGCGGTGTTGGATGTTTCGATAGTTGCCATTACGACTGTATGGTGTTGTGTATCAAACGTATTGTAAATAGCGCTCGCGCTGTGTCCCCATGGGGCGACAGCAGTCCTTTCGAGGATTCCGACACAACAACGACGGAAGTGATATGTCGAGTGCATACGAGGGCGCCGAAGTCCTCGGGAGGTATGCAAATGCTGCGAATACTGCCGCTGTTACTTGCCTATGACGCGGAGCAGTTCCACGTCAAAAATCAGCGTCTGGTTGGGGCCGATGACGCCGCCGGCACCTTGTGGGCCGTAGGCCAGTTGTGAGGGGATGAAAAGACGCCACTTGGATCCGGCTTTCATCATCTGCAAGGCCTCGACCCACCCCGGGATGACCTGGGTGACGCCGAAGGTGGCGGGCTGACCGCGGTCAACACTCGAGTCAAACACGGTGCCGTCTATAAGTTTGCCGGTATAGTGGACTTCGACTTGGTCGTTGGCGGTGGGTATGGCGCCGGTGCCCTCGGTGAGTACTTCGTATTGAAGGCCGGAAGCGGTGGTGTGTACTTCGATGCGTTTACCGTTCTCGTCCAGGAATTTAGCACCGGCTTCGGCGTTGACGGTAGCCATAGCGGCAGCCTGTTCCTGCTGCTCCTTTTCCATTTCGGTGAAGAAGGCTTGTATCTCGGCCTTGGCTTCGTCGTAAGTCATGCGAGGCTTGCGGCCCTCGAATACGGCGGCTACTCCATCGGCAAAATCTTCGACATCGATTTTCTGTATGCCGGAGGCGCGGAAATTGTTGCCCATGCTCAGCCCTAATGCGTAGCTGATGCGATCGAGGGCTTTGTCTTGTTTGTTATCCATTGTATATTAGTTTGTTGTGTATATTCTGATAAGTGCTCATGCGCAAGCGCTGTTACTTGAGCAGGTCGGGGCGGAGGCGATGTGTACGTTCGACGGCCTGCTGATGACGCCACTCGTCAATGCGTGCGGCATGGCCGCTGAGAAGCACATCGGGGACGCGCCAGCCCTTATACTCGGCCGGGCGAGTGTATATAGGACCTTCGAGGAGGTTGTCCTGAAACGAATCGGAAAGAGCGCTCTGCTCATCGCCCATAGCGCCGGGAATGAGGCGCACTATGGCATCGGTGATGATGGCGGCAGGCAATTCGCCGCCGGTGAGCACGTAATCGCCCACGGAGATTTCGCGCGTAATCAAGTGCTCGCGTATGCGGTAGTCTACGCCTTTGTAGTGGCCGCATAGAATGATGATGTTGTTGAGCATAGACAGCTCGTTGGCAGTCTTTTGGTTGAACACTTCGCCGTCGGGAGCGGTGAAAATCACCTCGTCATAATCGCGCTCGGCACGCAAGGCGCTTATGGCTCGATCCACCGGCTCGATCTGTATTACCATACCTGCCTCACCGCCAAAGGGATAGTCATCGACTTTGCGGTAACGGTTGGTGGTGTAATCGCGGAGGTTGTGTACGTGTATCTCCGCCAGTCCTTTGTCGCAGGCACGGCGAACTATGGAGCAGCCCAGGGGCGACTCCAGCATTTCGGGAAGTACGGTAATGATGTCTATGCGCATAACTTTGCAAATTTACGCATTTTCTCTCAATGCCGCAATAAGCGCAGGCGCCCATGATGGAGCTTTAAGGGACTTTAAGGTCTTTAAGGATTTTAAGGCATTTAAGAACCCGGGGCGTTTGCTTAGCGCCCGGCGGCGAGGACGGCTTTGGCGGCAGCGGCATCGGCGTGCAGTTGGGCCGACAGGACCGAGATGTCGGCAAAGCGGCGCTCGGCACGCAAATAGCAACGCGGCTCGAGCGTCAGCTTGGCACCGTAAATATCTTCCTTAAAGTTGAAGATATGCGCTTCGAGGCGCACTTTCGGGTCGGTGACATTGACCGTAGGCGCAGTGCCAACGTTGAGCATAGCGCCATAACGGCGTCCGTCAATAACCACGACTGCAGCATATACGCCGCATCGTGGGACGGCCATACGCGAATCCACCTCGATATTGGCCGTTGGAAATCCTATGGTGCGGCCTATACGACGTCCCGCCCCGACCGTACCCACAAGTGTATAGGCCCGACCGAGCATACGTTCGGCCGCTTCCATATCGCCATCGCAGACAATGGCGCGGCGTATAGCGGACGAGCACACGGCACGGCCTGTAGTCTCGTCATACAGCACCGAGGCTGTGGACATCTGCACGCCGGCGGCTGCGGCTATGCGTTCGAGCATCTCCACCGAGGGTCGGTCGTGGCCGAATGTATGGTCGTGGCCGCGAACAATAGCGCGAACACCATAATCCTCGCGGAGCATGGCTATGAAATCGGAGGCGCTCATGTTGCGCATCTTTGCATCAAAATCGAGGACGAAGATCTCAGACCCGGCCGGCAGATGCGAGCGCAACAGCGCTTCCTTGGTGGAAATATCGGTTAGTAGCGGAGGGCATTTGTCGGGTGCTATTTGCCGCAAAGGATGGTCGGCAAATGTGAATACCGCCGGCACCAACGATATAGCAGCGGCACGGCGACATAGTTCGGCCAAAAGCAAGGCATGCCCACGGTGTACGCCGTCAAACATTCCTATGGTGGCTATTCGTTGTATGTCCTTGGTTGGTGTCATCGTCACGGTTGTGACCGGATATAGGATATAATCGTTTTGTTTTGATTTCGACCGGAGCGCTCGAAAAGACTCTATTTGAATACTTTATTTTGCAGCCCGCATCTGTTTTTTTGCAGCCCGTATCCGAATTTCTTATTTGCGATCTTTATTTGCAGACGCCCATGTCGCGCAACAGTGCATCGAATTCGACGCCGGGGCGAACAAGCGCGGCATGCCAGCCCAGAGCCTCGGCTGCGCGGACGTTGGCCTCGCCGTCGTCCAGAAATAGCGTCTCGGCCGGGGAGATGCCCAGTTGTTCGGCAGCGTAATTGAAAATCTCGGGAGCGGGCTTCATCGACCGGGCCTCGAAGGATGTCACCATACCATCGAAATAGTCCTCGCGGCGCAGCCCTTCTTGTCCAAATTCCTCGCCGATTTTGCTGTTCCACATTATCGGATTGGTATTGGAGAGCATATACACGCCCAGGCCCTGACGGCGCAATTCACGCAAAGCCTCCAGCCGTCGTATGGGTATGCCTACGAGAAACTCGCAGAAGGCGCGGTCTATGGCCAAATCGGTCGTACCCTCGGGCAAATGCGGACGGATGAGACTCCGAAATTCGGCAGCGTCTATACGGCCCGACTCAAGGTCGGCGAAGGGGCCTTTTTGGGCGTAATCGCCTAAGAACTTCCCTATTTCGGCAAAGCCCAAGTCTTGAAATGCCTTGATACAACGGTGTTTGTCAATATCCATAATGACTCCGCCGAGGTCAAAGAGTATGTTTCGTATCATTGTGTTCGTTCTTATTGCTTATTTGACTATACGCGGCCACGAGCGCCGAATTAATTGGGACGCAGGCCTGCCGACTTATGACCTATGATATTAATAGACGTATGCCTACCTGCCGCCCAAAAAACAATGTCGTGTTGTCGGCGTATACGGGCTGCAAAGTTAGCAATTTTTTCGCAACGTCCATCGCAATTGTCGAAGCCGTTTCACTACTGTCCGGAGCGTAATCGAGGCTTTGAGGTAGCGCTATGGCAATTGCCCGGTTTGCGGCTGCTCGGGTATCGGGACTATGGATTTGTCGTCAGCTGTATCTTGACATAACGCGTTGTGTACCAATGCCGCTTTGGCCGGACCGATGATGGCGGCGAGATCCTCGGGCGCGGCGCGACGTATTGCCGCCACACTGCGAAAATGCCGCAGCAAGGCATCGCGTGTCGCCGGACCGATGCCGCGAATTTCATCTAATTCGCTGACGGTCTGCCCTTTGCTGCGCAAATCACGATGGAACGTGATGCCAAATCGGTGGGCCTCGTCACGCAGATGCTGAACCACGCGTAACGATTCGCTGGACTTGTCAATATATAGCGGGACACTGTCGCCGGGAAAGTATATCTCTTCCAGACGCTTGGCTATACCTACCACTGCTATACGCCCGCGAAGGCCCATTTCGTCCAGGGCTTCCACGGCCGAGCTTAGCTGACCTTTACCGCCATCGACGACTATAAGCTGAGGCAGGTCCTTGCCCTCCTCCATAAGTCGCGTATAGCGGCGAGTGAGGACCTCCTTCATAGAGGCAAAGTCGTTGGCGCCGACTACGGTCTTAATCTTAAAATGCCGGTAGTCGCGCTTGCACGGGCGAGCGTCGCGGAATACGACACAGGACGCCACCGGGTTGGTGCCTTGAATATTCGAGTTGTCGAAACACTCGATATGATGCGGCAAGACGCTCAAGTGGAAGTCAGACTTTATTTGTTCGAGCGTGCGCATGACGCGTTCCTCGGGGTTGTGCTTGGCCAGGTGCTTGAGGTCATCAATACGTGCCTGTCGTGCATTGCGATGCGATACATCCAAGAGTTTGGCACGGTCGCCGCGCCGGGGGACGGTGAAAGTCACTGACGGCATTTCCACATCCGGGATCTCAGGCACAACCACCTCATCATATACCACGCCGAAAGCCGAGGCAATTTCATCCAAGGCATACGCCAGCAATTGGCCCACCCCCTCATCCATATTGCGGCGGTAACGTAAAGTGACCGAACGTACTACCGCACCTCGACTGACGTGCATATAGTTGATATACACATTATCATCCTCGTCATCGACGCCGAAAACATCTATCTCATTGATTATCTGTGATATAATCACACTGCGGCTGCGATATTGTGCTATCAGATCGTATTGAACCTTGAGCTCTTGAGCTTCCTCGAAGCGAAGCTCGGAGGCAAGGCGTTGCATTTCGTCACGAAGATGCACCATCAACTCGTGCGTCTCGCCGCGTAATATTTGCTTGATATGGTCGATATACTTATTGTATTCCTCCGGCGAAATCTTGCCGACACAACATCCACGACATTTATGTATATGATACTTGAGGCATACACGTGCGCGTCCCCGCTTGAGTGAAGCCTCGGTGATTGGAATTCGGCACGTGCGTATGGGAAACATCTCCCCTAATAGGCCGAGCACCGCCTTGGCCATAGCTGTGTTGGTGTATGGGCCGAAATACTTGCTGCCGTTGCGCACATATTGACGCGTCAAAAACACGCGCGGATACAACTCGTTTGTCACCGCAATCCACGGATAAGACTTGTCATCCTTGAGTAAAACATTGTACTTGGGCTTATACTCCTTGATCATCGAATTTTCGAGATTGAGAGCATCCTGCTCCGTGGGCACTACGATATATGACATATCCGCAATGGCGTCTACCAGCATATTGGTACGTAGTGACTCGTGCGTGCGGTTGAAATATGATGACACACGCCGCTTCAGGTTCTTGGCCTTGCCGACATATATAACCTTCCCCTTGGCATCATAGTATGTATACACGCCCGGGGTGTCCGGCAAAAAAGAAATTTTCTCCTTTAATTCGGGAGACTTTTCGTGCATAGCCATAAGTCAGCAGCGATACGGATTCAAACAATCCCGGAAATTACAAATAATAAAATACAAATGAAAAGAGCTCAAACTCATTCGAAAATCAGACGAAACTAAAGCTCAAGCGCTTCTATAAAAATTATTATAAGACCGGAGACTCCCCACAGAAGTATCGCAGGGAGTCTACCACTCAGATGCGAGGCGATCATTGATGTCGCCGAAAAGCACTGCAACGCCCACAGGGCAAGGCACATACCCACCCCACCGGCGTTATAGCACCTATTAGTAAACGATCAGCGAAGTCACCTCGGCATCGGCAGGCAAAGCCGCACGGCCATTGAGAGCGCTCAGTTCGATAATGAAATTGATATAAACCTTTTTGGGGTTCATACTTTTCACCAGTTCGTAAGCGGCAGCCATTGTTCCGCCCGTAGCGAGGACATCATCATGCAATACAACGACATCATCCGGCCCGATAGCATCGCGGTGCATTTCGATCACATCCGTGCCATACTCCTTCTTGTACTCGGCACGCACGGTGTCAGCGGGTAGTTTGCCGGGCTTGCGAGCCGGCACAAAACCTGCTCCCAGCTCAAAAGCCAGGATGCTGCCACCGATAAATCCTCGGCTTTCGATGCCCACGACCTTAGTGATGCCCTTGTCGCGGTACAATTGAGAAAGATCCCATCCGATGACATGGAGGGCACGGGGGTCCTTGAACACGGTAGTGAGGTCCTTGAAGATTACACCCTTTGTGGGGAAATCTTTGACGTCTCGAATCTTTGATTTGATATATTCCATTTTTACGAATTATGGAGTGAATATATAGAATATGTATTAAATTCAAACTATGCCATTATAGGATCGTATCTATAGCCACAGTGTCGGCTACTACTATAGTATCAGAAGGCGCGACAGTTTTCTCTCCCTTGCCGCAAGACGCAAGCACGGTAAGCAACGCAAGTATAACGACAATCTTCTTCATATTTGCTATTATCAAAAAATACTCCAATTTGTCATCCGAGCCCTACTATCATCAGAGCACTTTGATCAATTCGGCTTAAACTTTATTTACTTTTATATCGTCTGCACGACAGCAGAACCATTATATTTTTTTTATCATTCCTACAAATTGTTCCACGTGAAACAATTTGCGCTTAATTCTTTGTCTTTGTATATTTTAGAGCCGTGTGACACACGACCGCTTAAACGACTTATCGGCCCAGCAAGAGCAACAAGACATTGATATCGCTCGGGCTGACTCCCGGGATGCGCGACGCTTGACCGATGGTCGAGGGACGATGCTTTTGCAGCTTTTGACGCGCCTCGGTGGACAGGGCATTGATACCGGAGTAGTCATAATCTTCTGCGATACGTATATCCTCAAGGCGACGAAGTTTGTCGACATTGATTTGTTCGCGCTTGACATATCCCTCGTACTTGAGCAATACCTCGGCCGCTTCGACAATCTCATCGCGCCTATCTTGCGGGAGTGTGGCGATATACTCGGCCAAGGCCGGAATATACTGTGCAAGTATCGGAATGGTCAACTGAGGCCGAAGCACCAAGTCGACAAGCCGGACACTTTGACGTAAAGGTGTTGAGCCGACGGAAGCGAGCAAAGCCTCAACCTCCCCGGCCCTTACGGTAAGGGTACGTGCCAGTTCGACAAGTCCGTCGCGAGCGTCACGCTTCTGCTCAAGTGTTTGCATACGTATTTCATCAGCAAGACCGAGACGGAAGGCAAGAGGAGTCAGTCGCATATCGGCATCATCTTGGCGCAGCAGTATGCGATGTTCGGCTCGGGAGGTAAACATTCGATACGGCTCGTCCACGCCCTTGGTGATAAGGTCATCGATGAGCACTCCTATATATGCTTGGTCGCGCGAAAGCACCAGCGGCTCACGACCGAGTACGGCAAGAGCCGCGTTTGCTCCAGCCACAAGACCCTGTCCGGCTGCTTCCTCGTATCCGGTGGTGCCGTTGATTTGGCCTGCAAAATACAGGCCTCGGATCAGACGTGTTTCGAGGGTATGACGCAACTGCGTGGGGTCAAAATAGTCGTATTCGATGGCATATCCCGGGCGGTAGATTTGTACGTCACGCAGCGCCGGGATAGTCTGCATGGCGCGTATTTGTATATCTATGGGCAGAGAAGAGCTGAACCCGTTGAGATAATATTCCTGGGTATCCTCCCCTTCCGGCTCAAGAAAAAGCTGGTGCGAATCCTTGTCGGCGAAGGTGACAATTTTGGTTTCGATGCTCGGGCAATAGCGCGGACCGATGCTTTGAATTTGGCCGTTGAAAAGTGGCGAATCGGGCAGTCCTTCGCGCAGAATTTCGTGCGTCCGGGTATTGGTGTTTACGGTAAAGCACGGACACTGACGCAGCTCCCTTCGGACTGTCGGCAGGAAAGAGAACTTGTGGAAATCATCATCGCCGTATTGTGGCGTTGCCAATTCGAAATGTACACTACGGCCATCGATGCGCACCGGGGTTCCGGTCTTCATACGCCCGCAGACAAATCCGAGGTCGCGTAACTGCTCAGTGATCCCGTGACTGGCCGGTTCGCCGGTGCGACCTCCGGGCAACATCGTTCGTCCTATATGCATCAAGCCGTTGAGGAATGTGCCGTTGGTCAGCACCACCGCACGAGCTGTGAAAGTCGCGCCATTCAGTGTATGCACACCGGTTGCACGACCGTCTCGGATGATGATACGATCTACCGCATCCTGCCACATCTCCAGGTTTGGCGCATTCTCTAAAGTCTTGCGCCACAGGGCACTGAAGCGCATACGGTCGCTCTGCGAGCGCGGACTCCATACCGCCGGACCTTTACTCAAATTCAGCATCCTGAACTGTATGGCAGTGCGGTCCGTAATAATGCCCATCATTCCGCCTAAAGCGTCTATCTCTCTGACTATCTGCCCTTTGGCTATACCGCCGATGGCCGGGTTGCAGCTCATTTGTGCAACCTTGTCCATATCCATAGTCACGAGCAAGGTGTTACATCCCAGGCGCGAAGCGGCCATAGCAGCCTCGCATCCGGCGTGTCCCGCACCGACGATGATGACATCATACTCGAATTTCATAGCGTTCGGACCGTATTGCTAAATTGTATGGTGTGATACCACTTTTTATTAATGAATATTCTAAAGCAAAAATGAATTACTGAATGACATTGTCCATATTTTCAGGATCGGACATCGAATCGTATAGCGCCAGAGCCTCGTTTTCGTGACGCTCCATAATTTCGCGCTCGCCGGGGCCCTTGTCGTTAATGCCGCAAAGGTGTAGCACTCCGTGCACGATGACACGCAGCAATTCTTGCAAGAACTCGACGCCGATGCAGGCGGCATTCGAAGCAACAGTGTCCAGCGAAACGAACATGTCGCCCGAAATTACACGACCGTGACTATAATCAAAGGTGATGATGTCAGTATAATAGTCATGTTGGAGGAACTCTCTATTGACCTCAATAATTCGAGCATCGTCACAAAATATATAAGACAACTCGTGAGCTATATGCCCATGAGCCTTGGCTACCTCGACAAGCCAGGCCTCAACCTTAGCACGATCAAAGCTCGGCATTGCGACGTTCTGCGTCATCCATTGAAAAGTAGCAGTCATGTTGGCAAACATTTTTGCAATTAACCTACAAAATTACAAATAAACACCGAAAGCGCAGGTAAAAATTCGGAGGAAAACGCAAATAAGCACAATAGGCCAAAAATTGGGCAAAAAGCGAACAACTAATGCTCTAAACGGGTCAAAATCCGAGATACGGCAAAATCAATCTAAACTCCTATTATGTAGCGAATAAAGGAATTTTTGACCAAAAATTTAGCGCATAAACCATCCGGCCTCGTACAGGAGGAGAGGAAAAACGCGAAATGAGGTTAAACAATGTTAAATGAAAGCGTGCAAACAAGCCGATAGTGTTATCTTTGTAAACAGAAAAAAAACGATCTATGGACGAGCGCACAAATATCCCTCAAGACGAAGCCGAGCAAAAGCCCAGCACTCACATTTCGGCGACCATCATAACAAACAACGAGGCAACCATCATCAAGCGATGTCTCAAATCACTTGAAGGCATCGCCGACGAAATTATAGTCGTTGATTCCGGCAGTACCGACGGAACTCCGGACATCTGCCGCAAGGACGGATGCCAAGTATATCAAAGACGTTTCACCGGCTACGGCATCCAACGTCAATATGCAGCTTCGCTGTGCAAGTACACCTACATCCTGGCCATAGACGCCGATGAAGTCTTGGATGATGAGCTGCGCCAATCCATTATGAAACTCAAGAAAGAAGGATTGACCCATCGCGTGTACGCCTTCAACATTATGGAATATTATTTCGGGCATAAAGTACGACATACCGGCCTGAAACGCAGTGGAATGATACGTCTTTTCAACAAGCGTTACGCCCAATGGAACCTCCGCGATGTGCGCGAGCAAGTCACCTTTCCCGAGTCGTTGCGCCCCCAAAAACTTGAGGGGACACTGCTGCATTTTCGAGCCGTCAATTACTCGCAAATGCTACTTAAAGAGCTGTCTCAAGCACGTTTGCGTGCCGCAGCCCTGGCTGCTCGCTACAACCACATCAGCCCATTGCATCCCCATATAACAGCCATTGCCACATACTTCAAATACTATATTGAAAAAGGCGGATGGATGGACGGGCGCACCGGCGCAATGATTGCTCAAGGGCGCGCCTACGGCACCTATATGGCCTGGAAAATTGCACGTAAAACCTTGCGCGAAAACGGATTATGTTAATAGCCGACATCCTGGCGCCACGACACAACAACAGTGACCGAAAAGGCCTACACGCCGCAGTCAACGCCACAGGCAATACAATCACTGCTATCGAGACTGTCGCGCCAAGCTTTGCCATATCCATGCAATTGGCCGGGGCTCTCAAAAAAAGCCGTTTTGATGCCGTCATAGTACACACCAACCGCCAAGCCATAGCCGCAATTTCGGCTAAAATCATCGCCGAAAAAAACAACGCAGGATATGCAATCGTCTACCAACCGGTGCGTTGCGAAGACACTCCGCATAATATTCCGCCCGAGGTAATCGAAAAAGTGTCACTATGGATATTCGAAGATGAGATACAAAAAAAGCAATACGCCCATCTTGGCGTACCCGAAGAGCGCAGCAAAATACTACCACCAACGTCCTTCGACGCCGAAAATATAGGCCCGATTACGCCGGCCAAATACGCCGGACACACCGCGCTTAACCTGCTATGGATTGGCGAAATAACAGATTACCAGCTGCTGCGCAACGCCGTAGACGCAATACGTCAACTACCCGAAACGGCCATTAGTTTCACCATTTGCGGCACAGGCAAGGCACGATGCATTATGCCCATAGTACGCGATACACGGGCCGACAAAGGCCATACATACATCTGGCGAGGCAACGAATACGAAATCCGACAAGAGCTCGGGAAAGCCCATATCCTAATCGCCGAAAAGACGTACTTCACCGCAACGCAGATAGAATGTATGCGCTGCGGATTGCCTGTATATCAAGCCATTGGCACTTCGACTCTTCGAGACAACCTCGCCGCAATTGCGGCCGATCCCGAGGTACTTCGTGCAGCCCGTCAAGGCACCCGACAAGCCTACCAAGACACCTACAATCCATTGTTTCACGTGAAACAATTCATCGAATTTATCGCCGAGGCAACCAAATGAGAACAACCCGAACACCGAAAGTGCTATTACTGTCGCACGCCTGCGATTTGGTACTATATCAGACGTTCAAAGCGTTGAACGACAGCGACAAAGCAGAAGTAACGATAGCCGCGCCGGACGAAGCGGTGCTCCCGGTAGACTCGATGAAACGCGTGGCAATGCCCATCATCAGATCCAAATTCACATTCAAGGCAATACTCGAACTACGTCGCATCATCAAAGCGCTGCATCCCGATATAATCTTTGCAGTGAGCACATCGGCATTGTCTACAGCCATACAGGCCACGCGATGCCTGCGTCACGCGCCGGCCGTAGTCGGATACCGCGGTACACAGGCACATGTGCACCCCTTCGACCCAACATATCGTATGGCACTGCTCAACAAACGCGTGGCTCATATCGTATGCGAGACAGCGGATATACAGGAATATCTTGCCCGATACATACCGATCGAACGGCTGAGCGGACGCCCCAAGCCCTTTATGCGTCAATGGGTACAAAACGCTATGGCACATCCCATCACTATAGGACACGATGACGACCAAATCAAAATAATCTACATCGGTGTCACCAAAGGACGACCCCATAAAGGCCTCCAAGTACTGCTCAAAGCCGCCGAAATTTTGGCCGATGAAGGGCTGAAAATCTCACTTACCGTTGTCGGCGAAGCCGAGCCCGAGGACATCCGGTCGGCACGCCAAGACATAGTAACATTCACCGGCAACCGCCCCGATGCGATGCACTACCTCCCCAGAGCAGACGTCTTTGCACTGCCATCACTACGCGACGCCTCGCCACGCGTAATCCGTGAAGCGCAAGCCTGTGGCATACCTTGCGTGGTGAGCGACATCCCCGGCGCACGCGACCTCATCGTCACAGGCGATGACCCCAGCGGCATACTCGTACCGCCGGGTGATGCACAGTCTATGGCTCAAGCCATCAAAGACATAGCGCTCAACCCCGAGACACATACGCGGATGTCCGTCGCCGCATTGCGCAATATTGACGACAACTACGCTATGGCCGATTATGTAGAATATTTCGACACACTGTTTCACAAAATCGCCGAGAAATCCCGACGGCAATATTGACCGCAGCCCCATCCGACGAAGACAATCCGCCAGGCTACAGCAACATCGCAGACGGCAGAAGCACCCGATGACAAGAGCCCGGCATAATGGCAAAAGCACAACACGACGACAATAGTAACGCCCGAACCACATCGGCACATCTCAGAGACGACAGATAGGTATGCCTCAAATAAAAGAAAACACGCAGATGAAGCCCGAAGACACATTCGCATAGGACAAGTGGCAATAAAAAAAAGACAACAAGAAATCAAGATGTCTCGCATACACGAAATCACCAAGACCCTAATTAAAGCCATGACGCCGCAACCGTTAAGCGGACGCAGTGTCATGGCCACGGTCATAGCCATACTATACTTCAAATTCCTGTTTTTTGATTTTGTGTGGGCTCTGGGCAGCACCTTCTCCGGCTTCCAATTTCCCATAGGCTACCTCACCAAATTGGCTTTGGCAACACTGCTGGCGCTGCCGTTGCTCCGAATACGCAGACAGTGGTATATAGTGACCATCTACATCATTGTAGACCTGTTGCTTATAGCCAACCTGATGTACTTTCGCACCTATTTCACCATAATTCCGGCGGGCAGCTACCTCCTTGTAAGCAATCTTGCCGACTTCACCGACAGTGTATGGGAGTCGCTGCGGTGGTCAGACATTGTATTCCCGTTGACGACACTCATCGCTATAGTGATGCTATGTCGTACAGACCTACGTAAAACACTGAGCGACTGTGCCAAGCGTCTCTGTCGGCGTATGGCACTATGGATGGTGGTCGTACCTATGACAATTGTAATAATATACGTTGCATGCCTGGGCGGATACAAAAAAGCCTACGACAAATTGATGTACGACTACAGCACCTGCGGCGCCGCCGTATACACCATACCCGGAGCGATGGCCTACGAATGGATGCGCGGCACCATTGAACTGACGCCGCAATTGCGCGCCGAAATCGATCAATGGATAGCCACACGTCCGGGCGCCAAGTTTATTCCACCGCGACTACAACCCAAGGACAACGTCATTATCATCCTCTGCGAAAGCCTCGAAAGTTGGGTATTCGAGACCGCCGTTGAAGGTCAGGAATTGACCCCCAATATCAACGCCCTGCTGCGCGACAGAACCACTTTGTATGCGCCGCACGTGTTGTCACAAGTCAAAGGCGCACGCAGTATCGATGCTCAACTAATACTTCACACGGGGCTGCTGCCTGTCGAATATGGGGCTTACTCATACCGCTTTCCGCACAACGTCTATCGCAGCCTCGATAAGGCTTGGAAGCAAAAATACGGCAACGATGCACGCGTGATGTCCTTCACCGTAGACAAGCGCACCGTCTGGAACGTAGCCATTGTGGCACAAGACTTTGGGTACGAACTTTATGACAAGCCCGACTTTGTGCTCGACATCAAGACCGGCCCGCGCGGACGTCTGGGCGACACCTCGTTCCTGCGCCAAAGTGCCAAAAAAATTTCCGACCCGATGATGTGGCCGCCACACGGACACACGATGCTGCAATGCGTCACCTACTCGGGACACACCCCCTTCATCATACCCGACGAGCTCAAGAAGGTACACTTCAGCAACGCCATACCCGAGCGGCTGCGTCATTACATGGAAGTGGCCAACTACACCGACCGCGCCATCGGTGACTTTGTCCGCCGACTCAAAGCCTCCGGACAATACAACAACACCACCATTATCATCACCGGCGACCACGAAGGCATAGGCGTCGACCGTGCAAAGTTCGTCAAGAACCCCGCCGTAGCCGCCTGGCTCTCACCCGAGCAATACGTACCCTTAGTGGTGCTCAACAGCCCTGTAGCCGGGCGACACGATGCCACCATGGGCCAAATAGACATATACCCCACCCTGCTCGACCTTCTCGGTCTTGATGACTACGAATGGCGCGGTCTCGGCCAAAGCATTCTCGACCCCGACAAGCAACCCTTCACCATCAATGCTCAGGGCAAATTCGTAGGCGATACATCCGGCGCCGACAAAGCCACGCTCGACCATCAGCGCCGTATGTACACCATTAGCGACCTGATCATCAGCTCCAATTATTTCAAAAAATAGGCCTCCCAAAGACAGGTATAGCACGACAAAAAACAGGCACCGCACAATGAAAGCCAAGATAATCATATCGCCGAAATACGCCGACCTGACGCCGCTAATATATGCCATTGCCGACAAAGGCGTACCCATTGAGGCGACGGAAGTATACCACGCTCGCAACACGTTATACTCGCTGGATACAGACACCGGCATACGACTGAGTATCAAGAATTTTCACTCACCGTCGCCAATCAATTCGCTGGTGTACACACACCTGCGGCGCAGCAAGGCACGGCGCTCCTACGAAAACGCACAACGCCTCATTGCTATGGGCTTTGACACCCCCGATCCGGTGGCATATATCGAGATACACCGCGGAGCACGACTCACTCGCAGTTACTACATCTGCCGCCAAATTGATGGGGCTGAGGACTTGCGTCTATGGCACCTGCGCGATGCCGAAGCAATGTCCCCGGTTCTGGACGCGTTGGCACAATATATGGTACGACTGCATCGCGCCGGAGTGTACCATAAAGACTTCTCGCCAGGCAATATCCTGTACCGCAAAGAAAACGGCGTATATCACTTCTACCTCATAGACATCAACCGTATGATCTTCGGCGTCCATAGCCGCAAACGCCTGATGGACAACTTCAGCCGCATAGACATCGAGAGCCCCGAGGCCACCGCCGACCTCGCCCGTCGCTATGCAATTGCCGCCGGCATCAGCCCCGAAGACACCGGGACCAAGGCGCTGCAGCGACTGCAAGGCTACCTTCGCGGCAAGCGGCGTAGGCGTAAACTCAAAAGACTCTTCAAACCCTCAAAATAAGACCTAAAATAAGGAATATGACAACACCGACAGTCACTCTGCACTGCAACAATACCGACGCCGACATCCCCGTAGCCCAAGGCACTACTTTGGGTCAATTAGCCACAGAAATGCGCGTCACACTGGGCTTTGACCCGATATGCGTACGAGTCAACAATAAAACCGAATCACTCTGCTATCGCGTATACAATCCCAAGACCATCGAGATGCTGCCGCCTACGCATGACTCGGGCCGACGCGCTTACGTGCGCTCGCTGTGTATGATGCTGTACTGCGCCATACGCAGGTTGTATCCCGGGGCCAAGCTCAAGATGATGCACAGCATCTCGCACGGATATTTCTGCCGCGTCATCGGCATCGAAACCACCGAAGAAACCGTCCGCGCCATCGAGGCCGAAATGCGCAGGCTGCACCAAGCCGATATACCCTTTGTGCTGCACGAGGTGCCCACCTCACGAGCCATCGAAATATTCAAAGAACAAGGTCTTGACGACAAGGTTCTTGTACTGTCCACCATCCACGACCTCTACACCAAGTACTACACCCTCGGCGATATTGCCGACAGCTACTACGGATGCCTGGCACCATCGACCGGACATATAGGCGTCTTTGCACTCACCGCCTACAAAGACGGGATGCTGCTGCGCTCCCTCGACCCGGCCAACCCAACGCAGACGCCCGAGCCCATAGTACAGGACAAAATGTTCAAGGCCTTCACCGACTATCTTGACTTCAACCGAATACTCGGCGTGAGCAATGTGGGCGAGCTGAACCGCGTAGCCTCCGAAGGCCGCACACGCGACCTAATCAACGTCGCCGAGGCCCTCCACCAAAAATATATCGGCGCCATAGCCGATGAAATCACGCGGCGCCATCGTCAGGGCGGCGCACGCATCATACTCATCGCCGGGCCATCGTCCTCCGGTAAGACCACAACCACCAAACGCCTTGCCATACAGCTGATGACCAACCTATTGCGCCCGGTGATGATTTCGCTCGACAACTACTTTGTAGACCGCGAGCACACGCCGCGCGATGCCGACGGCGAGTATGACTACGAGTCGCTGTACTCCCTGGACCTGGCCACCTTCAACCGCGACCTCCAAGACCTGCTTGACGGCAAAGAAGTCAGCCTTCCCACCTACGACTTCGCCACCGGGACGCGCAAGTACAAAGGCGACAAAATATCCCTGGGCGCCGACAGCGTCATACTCATCGAGGGCATCCACGGTCTCAATCCCGAGCTGACACCCTCCATAGCCGAGAGCGACAAGTTCCGCATCTACGTCTCGGCGCTGACCACCCTGACCATAGACGACCACAACTGGGTACCAACCACCGACAACCGCCTGTTGCGCCGCATAGTCCGCGACTACAAATACCGCAACATCGGCGCCGCCGAGACCATACGTCGCTGGCCCAGCGTACGCCGTGGCGAGGAAAAATGGATATTCCCCTATCAGGAAAACGCCGATGCCACCTTCAACTCCTCGCTGCTCTTCGAACTCGGAGTAATCCGCCAATACGCCTGCGAAATTCTCGGCGAAGTATCCTGCGACCAACCCGAGTATGCTCAGGCATACCGTCTTCGCAAATTCCTGAGCTACTTCCCACAGATTGACAACCGTACATTGCCGCCCACATCGCTGCTGCGCGAGTTCCTCGGCGGGTCATCCTTCCACTATTGAGCCGGACAATTCTTCCCGCGAGGAGGGTTTTTCGGCAGAGCGAAAGGGAGTGCCGCGAGGTGCAATATCGCTGTACGCGACAAGCGATATTTTCAAAAAAAAGCGTACCTTTGGGTATGGAAAAACTACCGGGTATGGAAAAACTACAGATAGCTTTTGACGGCAAACGCGCCGTACGCAATTCCACCGGTCTGGGCAACTACAGCCGCTACGCCATAGAAGCGCTGTCGGCGGCCTACCCCGACCACGATTACGCCGTGATGTCTCCCGGCGGCGATGCCTCGCGCCTTGCCTCCATCCTCGAACGTCCGGACGTCTGCCTTGTCGAGCCGACCAAAGCCATTGATCGGCGTTTCGGCGCTCTGTGGCGCACCTTCGACATCACCGGCCAACTGGCCGACATGGGTGTGGACATCTATCACGGATTGTCCAACGAATTGCCGCTGAACATTCGCCGCATTCCGTCGCTGGCCTCCGTAGTAACCATCCACGACCTGATATGGCGGCGCTGCCCCAAGGACTACAAAGCCTTGGACCGCGCCATCTACGACTATAAATATCGGCACAGCGCCCAAAATGCCACACGCATCATAGCCATCAGCCGCTGCACACGCGATGACTTGGTGAACGACTACGGCATCGACCCGGCCAAAATCGATATCATCTACCAAGGCGTTGATGCCTCCTTTGTCCCTGCCGGCGAATACGCCCGTATAGACATCCGCCGTCGCTACAACCTGCCCGAGCGCTATATCATCGGCGTAGGCACCATCCAGCCTCGTAAAAACCAGCTGCTGACCCTGCAGGCACTGGCCGCACTGGACAGCGACATCCATCTGATACTCATCGGTCGCCGCACCCCCTATGCCCGCGACATCGACCGCTACGCCGCCACACACGGCTTGCAAGGCCGCCTGCACATACTCGAAGGCGTACCCTTTGCCGACCTTCCGGCGCTATACGGCGCCGCCACATGCGCCGCCTACCCTTCGCGCTACGAAGGCTTCGGGCTGCCCATAGTCGAGGCTCTGAGCTGCGGAACACCCGTAGTTGCCGCCACCGGCAGTTGCCTCGAAGAAGCCGGCGGCCCCGGAGCAGTGTACATCGACCCCGATGACGCCGAAGCCATGGCCGATGCATTGGCACGGATATGCGGCGACAGCCGCCTACGCCAATCACTGGCCGACAGCGGATTGCGATACGTACGACGCTTCAGCGCCGAGAACTTTGCCCGACAAACTATGGAGACGTACCTCAAGGCCCTTGACGCCGTACGCCAATCATAGACAGAGACATGCCTACGACACAACGATTTACGCATACACACGATAAAATGACACAACAAGACAGCGAAACCATACAGCAAGACAACGCGACACAAGCCAAGACGCTGCTTATAGTAGGAGCCGGAGGATTTATCGGAGGATTTATAGCCCGCCGCGCCCTCGAATTGGGCTACGACACCTGGGTGGGCGTACGCGCCTCCACCTCTCGGCGCTATCTCGACGACCCGCGCTTGCACTTCGTAGTGCTCAATTACGATGAACCCGAGTCTGTGGCCGTCACCCTCGCCGCCCAAGCACCCGGCGGACGCTGGCAATACATCATCTGGAACCTCGGCGCCACCAAGTGCGCCAACTTTATGGACTTCAATCGCATCAACTATCAGTACTTCACCGACTTTGTGGAAGTGCTACGCCGCGATGGCCGATTGCCGGACAAGTTGCTGTATATGAGCTCGCTCAGCGCCCTCGGGCCGGCCGAAGAAGATTCCGGCCGCCCCTTGGACGACACCACCATTCCGCAACCCAATACCCGCTACGGCGTCTCCAAAATCAAGAGCGAAACCTATCTGGACACCCATCCCGATGTGCCGTGGATAGTATTCCGCCCCACCGGCGTCTACGGACCGCACGAAAAAGACTATCTGATGATGATCAAAAGCATTGACGCCCATTGGGACTTTGCCGTCGGATACAAGCGCCAGATGCTCACCTTCATATACGTAGACGACTTGGTGCAAGCCATGTTCGATGCCATAGCCGCGCCTGCTCAAAAGGTCTTGCACCACAAATACATCATCAGCGAAGGCCGCTCGTACTCGCAGAAAGAATTCCGCCAGATCGTGGCTCGACACCTGCATCGTCGCGCCGTCATCCCCGTATGTCTGCCCATGTGGGCGGTGTATGCCGCCAGTGTCATCGCCGAGAAAATAGGCGTGGCTCGCGGCAAGGCCTCAACGCTCAACCGCGACAAATTCAAGATTATGCGCCAGCGCAACTGGACTTGCGACATCACACCGGCACAACGCGACTTCGGGTTCAATCCTCAATTCTCGCTGGAACGCGGCATCGAAGCCACCGTGGCAGCATACCTCGAAGTTAAAAAACAAGCCAAAAGACACAAAAAATGAACGAAAATCCGCGACAACCGCGCCCATGGTGGGTGACGCTGCTGTGCGTATGCGTGGCTCTGGCCGGCATCGCCGGGCCGATACTGGTACTCGCAACGGCTACAGACAGCCCGCTGCGCCCACTTATGTGGGCCTTCCCGGCGTATACCGCCGCCACTGCCGTATGCGCATGGATATGCTGGGATCAGCGAAAAGAGGTGACTTGGATTCTTATTGCCGTGGCCGTCCTTGCAACAGTCGCATTAAGCATCGCCGCCACCTTACAGCCAACAGTCTTATACACAACAATGTAATCACACATCGGCAATGTACCGAAAATTTTTTTAGTTTTTTTCGGCAAAAAATTTGGTGGGAAACGAAAAGAGCCGTAACTTTGCATCGCAAAAGCAAAAACGGTCTGCCTTGCGAAAGACCGAAGTCGACAGAGGTTGACGCCAAATTTTGAAATCGCAAGAAAGAATTTTTCCACGGTGTGGTAGTTCAGCTGGTTAGAATACCTGCCTGTCACGCAGGGGGTCGCGGGTTCGAGTCCCGTCCATACCGCCAGAGGAGAGAGGAGAATGAGTAATCGTCTAATTGACTTCGGTCAGTTTCCGGCTACTCATTCTTTTCATATATACACTTTGCCTCAGAAGCCTGCCGTACATATACGCAAAATTCTTTTGCGGTATCCACTCGCAACGCACACCTGATATACCCACGGCGGCCGACCGCCATCATCAATACACCCGATAGCAAATGACCAAACGAAACGAGCCCCTACACCTACCGTCCTGCTACTGCACGGGCATACACGAAGCCGGATGCGACGAAGCCGGCCGCGGATGCCTCGCCGGGCCGGTATACGCCGCCGCCGTAATCCTTCCCGACGGGTTTACCCATCCGTGGCTCAACGATTCAAAGCAGATGAGCGCCACACGCCGCACGGCCCTGCGCGACATCATAATGTCCGAAGCCGTAGCCTACGGCATAGGCGTGGTAGACAACTCCGAGATAGACCGCATCAACATCCTGCGCGCATCCATTCTGGCAATGCACCGCGCTCTGGACGCCTTGTCCACAGCCCCCGGCGCCGTCATCGTCGACGGCAACCGCTTCACACCCTGGCGCGATGTTCCTTGGCAAACCTTCGTCAAAGGCGACGGGCGCTTCGGAAACATCGCCGCCGCCTCCGTACTGGCCAAGACCGGCCGTGACGCCTTTATGGACGAAGCCGCCCATAAGTATCCTATGTATCATTGGGAGTCAAACAAAGGCTACCCAACCGCCGACCACCGTGCCGCCATCGCCCGATACGGGCCTTCGCCGCTACACCGTATGACCTTTCGCCTGCTCCCCGACCCCACCCTCCCGGGATTGTAAAATCCGGAGGCACAACACCCCAATAAGTGACCTACGATATAAGCGTTGAAATTTTTTTCGGAATCAAGTGTCACAAACCCCTGAATTGTCCGTCATAAATATATACAACCACTAAAAAAGAGATGACAAACAAGCTAACGAAGGCACTCGCCATAGCACTGACAATAGTACTGACGACAGCATTGGCCGTAGCAGCGCCTATGCAATCCGGTCGGGCTCGCACCTCGGTGCCAGTGCTACACACCACACAAGAAAGCGTAAAAATCCTGATCAACGGCTCCGACCGCGAAGGAATATCGTGGAATGTATCACCCGAGACCAACCCCGACATCTTTGAGACCTCGGCTAGTTCGGTATCCTTTGTATCCGATATCGACACCATAACTTTAGAGATGAACGAATGGCAATCGTCACCACTGGACATTCTGACCGCTAAAGGAGACACGGCACACGTGCTTGTCAAGCGCTATGCCGCCGACCCCTATACAAATCCCGACCCCGAATTAGTGAAGATAGCGCCCTCCGGACTGATGTCGCGGCAGCAAGTCCAATTCGACATCAACGCGCTCATATACACCATCGACCAAGTGCATCCCGACATATTCTCGGTATGCCGTCAAGCGGACCTAATGCGCGCCGTCAATGCCGCAAAGAAATCCCTACCCGACTCGCTGACCGTCACCGAGGCATACAAGGTTATGGCTCCGTTGGTGGCAATGATCGGCGACGGACACACCAACCTATTCTTCCCGGGCCAACAAGTATTTGTCAACGCCAAGGCGCCGCATATGCCGGTGTACACCAACGTCGCTTCCGACGGCACAATCACCTGCCAATCAAGCCTTGACTCGATAATACCGCGTGGCGCCAAAATTCTATCCATCAACGGCATCCCGGCCTCCGAAATTATCGAATTGATGCTACCCTACGTCAGCGGCGAGCGGCGCCCCTTCAGACTGGCTCGCATCAACAATTCCTTCTCGGGCTTGTATTACGCGCTATATAAAGCTGACACCTACGATGTCGAGTACCTGCCGCAAGGCGCCAAGCAGCCAATGCGACACACCTTCAAGCCGGTAGACCTCACCGAGGCCAAACGCCGCTGCCCCACGAGAACGAATGCATACAAAAAAGACTACTCATTCACCATTGACAAAGCAAACAATGTAGCCGTCATGGACTTCCCGGCCTGCGAGGACGTAGACAATATCGAAGCCTTTGCCGATTCAATGTTCAGCACCCTGCGCCGAGAGCATATAGGCAACCTGATTATTGATGCGCGAGCCAACGGCGGCGGCAGTAATTACGTAGGCGACGTACTACTGAAATACATCAGCCCCAAACCCTTCACCCAGATTTCCAAAGGACTGATGAAAATCACACCCACAACGCAGAGATTGCTCGGTTCATCTATGAGCTACACCACGCTGACATACAGCGAGGCCGACTCGACCTGGTACAACACCCCCTATACACGCGAACAGGGACACTATGACGGGCGTGTCATAGTGCTGTCATCCAACAGCACCTTCTCGGCCGGAGCATCCTTTGTATGGACTTTCAAGGAATGCGGCTCCGGGATGGTTATAGGCGAAGAAACCGGAGGCATGAACGTCTGCTACGGCGAAATATTGGCCTATGCCCTACCCGTCACCAAGATAGTCTGCGGCATCTCCTACAAACGTTTTTGGCAGATGAATGCCGAAGAAGACGATATCCACGGCGCCCTGCCCGACATTGCAGTCAAAGCCGAAGACGCCCTCGATACAGCCCTGCAATATATTAAGAAACATAAGCATACAAAAGCCATCGACGGTAAATAGGACAATCAAACCGAGAGACATTGCCAATCCGAGATAAGCGAACAAGCAGACATTTCGGGAGGCACACCCGCCCGTGCAGACACCCCATACAGGATGTCTGCACGAGTTGTAATACCCCCCCCCTTAGCCCCTCCGAAGCAGCTCTTTGGGTGCGTGAAGACCCACCTTTTAGATTTATTGGCAAAGTTTGGCGGCGTTTTTGCCTGTACAAGAGGATGACATCGCGAAAATTTCGTAAATTTGCATTTCAAATGCACAAATATACACACCCGAGCGTCGGAAACGGCACTCACACCACCAACCGAATATGCAATTAGATACAATCATAGCGCAGGAAGTCGTAGCCGCCGTCAAGGCCCTCTACGACATTGATACCACTGCCGACCAAGTGCAGACCCAAGCCACACGCCGCGAATTCGAAGGCAATATCACCGTCGTGGTATTCCCCTACGTCAAGGCCGCGCGTAAAGCGCCCGAAGCCGTAGCCAACGAAATCGGAGCCTACCTCGCCGAGCACTCCGAAGCCGTGGCCGGATACAATGCCGTCAAAGGCTTCCTCAATATCGTCATAGCCCCCACGTTTTGGGACAAGGTTCTGGCCTCCATCGAGGCCACCCCGGACTTCGGCATCAAGGCCTTGACCGCAGACTCACCCCTGGTGATGATCGAATACTCCTCGCCCAACACCAATAAGCCGCTGCACCTGGGACACGTGCGTAACAACCTGCTGGGCTACTCGCTGGCCCAAATACTCAAGGCCTGCGGCAACCGCGTGGTCAAGACCAATATCGTCAACGACCGCGGCATACATATCTGCAAGTCCATGCTGGCATGGCAGAAATGGGGCAACGGCGCCACCCCCGAAAGCACCGGCAAAAAAGGCGACCACCTTATAGGCGACTTCTACGTCCTCTTTGACAAACACTACAAGGCCGAAGTCAAGGAGCTGATGGAAAAAGGCATTAGCGAAGACGAGGCCAAAAACCAAGCTCCGCTGATGCTCGAAGCACGCGAAATGCTCCGCCGCTGGGAAGCCAAAGACCCGGAAGTACGCCGCCTGTGGAAGATGATGAACGACTGGGTATATGCCGGATTTGACGAGACATACCGCCGACTCGGCGTCGATTTCGACAAGATATACTACGAAAGCGACACCTACCTCGAAGGCAAAGAAAAAGTTCTCGAAGGCCTCGAAAAAGGCATAATGTATCGTCGCGAAGACGGCAGCGTCTGGGCCGACCTCACCGATGCCGGACTGGACCACAAGCTGCTGCTGCGTAGCGACGGCACCTCGGTATATATGACCCAGGACATTGGCACGGCCAAACTCCGCTATCAAGACTTCCCCATAGACAAGATGATATACGTCGTCGGCAACGAACAAAACTACCACTTCCAGGTACTGTCGCTGCTGCTTGACCGCCTCGGTTTTGCCTGGGGTAAAGACCTGGTACACTTCAGCTACGGAATGGTCGAACTGCCCGACGGCAAGATGAAATCCCGCGAAGGCACCGTCGTCGATGCCGACGACTTGATGGCCGATATGGTGAACACCGCTCGCGAGGTGGCACAGCAGGCCGGCAAACTCGACGGCCTCAGCAAAGCCGATATTGATGCCATAGCCGAGACCGTTGGCATGGGCGCTCTCAAATACTACCTGCTCAAAGTAGACCCGCGCCGCAACATCACCTTCAACCCCAAAGAATCTATCGACTTCAACGGCAACACCGGTCCCTTCATCCAGTACGCCTACGCCCGCATCTGCTCGGTACTGCGCAAGGCAGCCGACAAGGGTCTCACCATAGGCGATTACAGCGCCGTGGTACCCACCGAGAAAGAAGTGTCGCTGATACAGCGCCTTGCCGACTTCCCCGATGTGGTAGCCGAAGCCGGACGCTCCTACTCGCCCGCACTCATCGCAAACTACGTCTACGATGTAGTCAAGATGTACAACCAATTCTATCACGACCACACCATCCTAGGCGAAGAAGACCCTGCTGTACGCTCGTTGCGCCTCGAGCTGTCACGCCAAAGCGCACGCGTAATACGAACCGCCACCGCACTGCTGGGCATCAAAGTCCCCGAACGTATGTAATCATTGCGGCCTAAAATAGCTATAATAACCATAACAGCTATAATTTCCGCCATAGGCTCCCATAGTTCCCATAATTCTTATTATTATCTCTCCCACCAATACGCACAAAATCCAATCTCCTAAATATAAACAGAAAAACAATGAACAACTACCCTCCCCAATTCAACAGCAACACCTACGAAGCGCGCACCCAAAGCACGGTGTACACCTCTTCCATCTCCTCGGTGATGAAACAAGTCTACCTGCGCATGACCTTGGCGCTCGTCGTCACAGCCTTAGTGTCGCTGTTCTGCGCCAATTCAGTCGGATATATGCTCTTCATCGCCCAGAACTCATGGGCAATGTGGGGCTTGGTCATCGCCGAACTTGCGCTCGTCATCGGCATCAGTGCCGGCATAAACAAGCTCAGCTCGGCCACCGCCACCATCCTGTTCTTCCTCTTTGCCGTAGTCAACGGCATGATGCTTGCGCCCATATTCCTCGTATACACCGGCGTATCCATCGCCAAGACATTCTTCATCACCGCCGGCACCTTCGGCGCCATGAGTGTCTACGGTTACTTCACCAGCAGGGACCTCAGCCGTATAGGATCGTTCCTGTTTATGGCTCTTATCGGTCTTATCATAGCCAGCATCGTCAACATCTTCTTGCACAGCTCCGGTCTTGAATGGGCCATCACCTTCGGCGGCGTCCTCATCTTTGTAGGCCTCACCGCATGGGACACCCAGCAAATCAAGCGCATGGCACAAGAAGCTCCGTCGGCCTCCATCGGCCGTCTGGCCACCCTGGGCGCACTGAGCCTCTACCTTGACTTCATCAATATGTTCCTGTATCTGCTGCGTATCTTCGGAGATCGCAACTGATAACGTATAACCCTCATAGACGCCATTAGGGGTTACGGCCTCCTAATGGCGTTTTTTTTCGAGCGCGGCGCATATCACCTGTTCGCCCATAGACATATATCCATCGCTACCGCAATGGCATCAAAGAATATATACAAAGAGCTTCTGCAACTCGGCGGCCCCATACTCGTGGGGCAGCTGGGTATGATAGCCGTAGGTTTTGCCGACAATATTATGGTCGGACACTACTCGACAGCCGCGCTGGCCTCGGCATCTTTTGTCAATAATGTGTTCAACGTTGCCATATTGGCATGTGTAGGCTTTACGTACGGCATCACACCCCTTGTCGGCCGACTTTTCGGTGCCGGACGCATCGGGGACATAGGCGCGAGTGTTCGCGTAGGTCTGCGCATCAACATCATATATTGCCTCATAATTATGGCCGTGATGACGGCGCTATACTTCAATCTCGGCCTTCTGGGACAGCCCGAAGAATTGCTGCCGCTCATACGCCCCTACTACCTGATAAGCCTTGCCGGACTGCTTCCCATCACGATATTCAACGTCTTTGCGCAATGGAGCTACGCCGTAGGCAACTCAAAAATGCCTATGTGGATAATTCTGGCGACCAACGGTATGAACGTTCTGGGCAATTACGCACTGATATACGGACACTGGGGGATGCCCGAACTCGGCCTCACGGGCGCCGGCTTGAGCACCCTTGCGGCGCGCGTAATGGCACCAGTAGTCATTATGGCGATATTCTTTATGCGCCGGCACAACGAGGCTTACGCGCGCGGATTTCGCCGCATAGGCGGCCCTTACGAGGAGCCGCGTCCATCAATGGTATGGCGGACATCCTTTCCCGTGTCCATACAGATGTCATTGGAGACAAGCGCATTCTCCGGCGCAGCGGTGATGGCCGGATGGCTTGGCGCCATAGACCTCGCCGCATTCCAGATCATCGTGATTGTTGGCACACTGGGCTTCTGTATCTACTACTCGCTGGGTTCGGCCATAGCCGCTAAAGTCGCCGTAGCCTCCGGCATAGGCGCCGATGCCAACGCGCACATGCGGCATATCGCCTCGGCCGGATACCGAATTATGCTGTCGCTTATGACGCTGTCGTCCATAGTATTTGCTCTATGGGGTAGGGATATTATGAGCATATTCAGCAATGACCCGGCAGTGGTCGCCGCCGCAGGTATGCTTATTGTTCCGCTATTGCTGTACCAACTTGGAGATGCCACACAGATTACATTTGCCAATGCCCTTCGCGGCACCGGGCATGTCCTGCCCATGCTATGGATAGCATTCTTCTGCTACCTCGTTCTCGGACTACCCTCGACATTCCTTCTGGCTTTCACCGCCGGACTGGGATTGTGGGGCATTGTTCTCAGCTTTTCTATCAGTCTGTTCTCGGCCGGGGTGCTGTTCCTCGCTTATTTTTTGAGAGCGACTAATAAATCTAAGCACTCGGAGTAGTCTAACCCTCAGAATCGTTGAACAATCTGGTGCACGACTACACTTACAACCAGCGTAATTGCCGCCGCCGACACAAGTGCCGCGCCATAGGGCAACTCAAAAGGCAGATGCGGCGCCAGTCGATGCAAACCGGCAATGACCGGGACATGCAACAGGAAGATTTCCATAGAAATGTTGCCCAAATAGGATAGGGGACGCGAAGCCATCGCGTGCGTCCCGGCCAATGCCTTGCCATCGGTGAGCGCAAAGACGCAGACAACGGCCGCCACGGGTAGCCAAAATATGGCGCCAAGCCCCCACGGCAAGCCGATGCAGGTGTACAGCGGCACCAATGCCGCCACAAGCGCCATAGAGACCGCTTGCAGCGCGAAAGCGATGCAGGGTGACAGGTGATTGCTCGTCATCGTCCGCAAAGCGCCGCAGAAGCGAAATGCGACCATTCCCAGGAAAAAGTCCAATACACGCGCCGGCGGAAAGACGTACAGCCACCGGGTGGCCGCGTCTTTGTCCGCCCCGAAGGCATTGACCGCGATATATGCCGCAATCATCAGCGCGATACCGACCACGGCTGTAGTCGAAAGTGTCCGCAAGCGCATAGCGGCTACACGCCGCGCCATCCACGGAAATAGGAGATACAAGAATACAAGTGTCGACAGGAACCACGCCGGGCCGTTGGTCGCAAAATAATCCGGAGTCCAACTCTGGAGCAGCAGCGCCGACAGAATGTCAGCTTTTATGTCGCCAAAATTCCACGGCATAACCGCAAAAGCCACGGTAAGCGCCAGCAGGTGCATGGGATAAATGCGCGACAAGCGTCGGCGTATAAAAGGTACAAAATCAAGCGTTCCGGCCGCGGCACGCGCCCCGTAGCCGCTCATAAGCCCGTAACCGCTGAGCGCAAAAAAGAATGCAACGCCACAGTCGCCGCCGAAGTCGAAAGCTTTGATGTCGCTCCACGCGAAGTGTGACATAAAGACCAGCGCCACGAAGACAAAGCGCAGGCCTCCAAAACTATGTACCGTGTGCTGCATATCGGCAGATGGGTAGGGTGGGAATTAGGCCGATGGGAATTATAGGAATAATGGGAAATTATGAGAGCAATGGCATGACCGACTGCACGCACAGCATTATTCGTATAAGGTTACTCATATTGCTCCTATTATTCCCATAAAGTCATTAAAAAAGCGGGTCAGGGGCGTGTCCGAGCCCTCTGCCCCGCAAGGGTTGTTGCTTTTGAATTATTCCAACCCTGTAAGTGTGATCACACGTGCGTCAGACGGTGAGAATTTCTTTTTCTTTGGCCGCAAAGATTTCGTCAATCTTCTTCATAAAGCGGTCGTGAATTTTCTGAGCCTCAGTCTCGGCGTCTTTTTCGACATCCTCGGGCATACCTTGCTTGATGGCTTTTTTGAGACCTTCAATGGCATCGCGACGGGCGTTGCGTACGCTCACCTTGGCTTGTTCTACTTCGGCTTTGCACTGCTTGACAAGCTGTTTGCGGCGCTCTTCGGTCAGCGGCGGAATAGCAATGCGGATAACCTCGCCATTGTTTTCGGGCATGATGCCGAGGTCGCTATTGATGATGGCGCGCTCGATTTCTTTGAACATATTTTTCTCCCAGGGTGTGATGGCGATAGTACGAGCATCGGGAGTGGTGATATTGGAAACGTTGCTCAGTGGCACGGCGCTACCGTAGTAGTCTACGCGGATGCCTTCGAGAATCTTAGGATTGGCGCGTCCGGCACGTATGCGAGCCAGTGTTTCCTCGAGATAAGTCACCGACATTTCCATCTTCTCGGAAGCCGGGGTGAGGTATGTCTTAGGGTCTGTCATTGTTGTATGTTTTTGGTGGTTTGTATTATCGGTTGAGTGTCGTCACTATCAATATACGAGCGTGCCCACAGCCGTATCGCCTTCGACGGCAAGAGCCAGGTTGCCGGGGACGTCCATATTGAAAACAATAATGGGCATACGATTTTCCTTGCACATTGCAGTAGCCGTCAGGTCCATTACGCGCAAGCCGCGAGCATACACCTCATCGTAAGTGATGCGGTCGAAGCGCGTGGCCGTAGGGTCTTTCTCAGGGTCGGCTGTATATACGCCGTCCACGCGCGTACCTTTGAGCATCACATCGGCGGCAATTTCGACAGCACGCAAAGCCGCACCCGTATCGGTGGTGAAGAAGGGATTACCGGTACCACCGGCAAGTATGGCCACCTTGCCGCGATTGAGCGCTTCGATGGCAGCGCGGCTGCTGTAATATGTCCCCACGGGGTACATATTGGTGGCGGTGAATACGCGTGCCGGGCAGCCTATGCTCTCAAGAGCACTGCGCAATGCCAGCGAATTGATGACCGTAGCCAGCATCCCCATTTGGTCGCCGGTGACGCGGTCAAAGCCACGCGTAGCCCCGGATAATCCGCGGAAGATGTTGCCGCCGCCGATAACTATGGCCACTTGTACGCCGCTGTCAGCTACGGCCTTAATCTGATGGACGTAACTCCGGAGTACATTGGTGTCGATGCCGGTGCCGGTCGGCCCGGCAAGACTTTCGCCGCTAAGCTTCAAAAGTATCCTGTGGTATTTGGATTGCATATCCGTAGGTGTTGTTAGGTGTGCAGTTTCTTGTACTTTCTTTGTACTCGCAAAAGTAAACAAATTTCTTCGCCCGTGCAAATATTACACATTCCCAAATCATATCCCATTGCGAAACAAGATAAATGCCGATATACCTCCATTCGCAAGATATGTGTAGCCTTCTCATCGTTTCTATTCATAAAACAAGTATGGGATTCCTTCTCGAAGGCTCTGATATTTACTCCTTTTCCATCATCCATAGTTCGGTGAATTTTTGATTAGGAAGCATGCCGAGTGTACGGCGGTGAATTTTCTGTCGGAAATGTCGGCGGAAATGCCTAACTTTGCAAGACAACCAAACAGCCACCGAAATATGACTACCGACAAGACCTTTGCCGAGCATTGCTACGGCATCTTCGAAGCCGCCACCGAGGCATACCATATCGCCGACAATATTGACGCTCCGTGCGCCAATCCCTATACGCCCGGCACCATCGAGCATACGCTCTTTGCCAAGAACCACATCGATGCCGCCCAATGGCACATGGAGGACATCATCCGCGACCCGAACATCGACCCCGTGGAGGCCTTGGTGCTCAAGCGTCGTATCGACAAGTCCAACCAAGACCGTACCGATATGGTCGAGGAACTGGACACGTACTTCCGCGAGAAATACTCGGCGATAGTGCCTCAGCCGGACGCCACCATCAATACCGAGAGCCCCGCTTGGGCACTCGATCGCCTCAGCATATTGGCGCTGAAAATTTACCATATGGCCGAGCAGGTTGCACGTCAAGACGCCACTGCCGAGCACCGAGCACGCTGTGGGGCCAAGCTCGAAGTGCTGCGCGAACAGCGCGCCGACCTCACCGCCGCCATCGACACCCTCCTGGACGACATTGCCGCCGGACGTAAGTACATGAAAGTCTACCGCCAGATGAAGATGTACAACGACCCCTCCACCAATCCCGTCCTCTACGCCGCCGACAAAAAGTAACGCCGCCTCGCCACGGGGACAAACTCTCCTCACTATTGAGGTGGGGCACGTGCTTCGCGGATACATCGGACGTCTTGTCGAGAGTCGCCGCAAGGTAATCCCGGGTCGCTGAATTCCGGTGTCAAAATATTAGATATAACGCCTATAATTCATATCTATTTGGCAAAAACAAAAAATACAGAGGTGCGCACGGTGGCTGTGGCGCGGTTTTCGGCCATGGGAGACATCGCGATGACGGTGCCGGCAGTGTATGCCGCCTGTGCCGCCAACCCGGAGGTGCGCTTCGTGGTGGTGACGCGCAAGGCGTTTGCGCCGATATATGCACAGCGGCCCGCCAATCTCGAGGTGCTCGGCATTGACCTGCGCGAGGGCCGATATAAAGGTGCTGTCGGGATGTGTCGCCTGGCGTCGGACTTGCGCCGAAAAGGCGTCACGGACTTTGCCGATTTGCACAACGTGCTGCGTACAAAGATTTTGTCGCTATGTCTGCGCCTGCGCGGTGTGCGCGTACGCCGTCTGGATAAGCAACGCCGCTTGCGTCGCCGTCTGTGTGCCGACGGAGCTTTGGCGGCACGGCCGTTGGAGCGTGTCATTGACCGTTATGCCAATGTGTTTGCCGCGCTGGGGCTGGAATGTCGCCCGGACCGATTTGCCGGATACAGCCGAGAAGCGGTGGCGGAGGACAGCCCGTCTGTATCCATGCGCATAGGCATTGCCCCCTTTGCCGCTCATCGCGGCAAGGTGTATCCGCCGGAGCGTATGCTTGCCGTGGTCGAGGCGCTGGCACGCCGTCAGGGTACGAGGATATATCTCTTCGGCGGCGGCAAGACCGAGGCGCCGATGCTGGCGCAATGGACGGCGCAGTTGAACGCTCAGGGCTTCGATGTGGTCGATATGGCCGCAGCCAAGTTCGGATTTGCCGACGAAATAGGCGTAATCTCGCGTCTGGACGCTATGGTGTCTATGGACAGCGGCAATATGCACTTGGCGGCACTGTGCCGCGTACCGGTGGTCAGCATTTGGGGCGCGACGCATCCGGCGGCCGGCTTCGCCCCATGGCAAGGCGAGACTTCGCTGATGCTGGGCGATGACACTCTCGGGTGCCGGCCCTGCTCGATTTTCGGAAACCGGGAGTGCCGCTTCGGCGACTACCGCTGCTTCGATGCCGTCACCCCGCAGGCCGTCATCGAGGCCGTGGATCGCGCCGTAAATACAAAACGAACAGAACGATGAGTCAGGAACAAGATTTCGATATACGCAATTCGGAACGGGACAAGGACTTCGAGCGTGCCTTGCGTCCCGATCATTTCGAAGCCTTCAACGGGCAGGAAAAGATCGTCGCCAACCTTAGGGTTTTTGTCGAGGCGGCACGTATGCGCCATGAGGCCTTGGACCATATATTGCTTTTCGGCCCTCCGGGACTGGGCAAAACGACACTCGCCGGTATTATTGCCAACGAATTGGGCGTAGGCTTCAAGGTCACCAGCGGCCCGGTATTGGACAAGCCCGGCGATCTGGCCGGCATCCTAACCACGCTTGAGGAAAATGATGTGCTGTTTATAGACGAGATACATCGCCTCAGTCCCGTAGTCGAGGAGTACCTGTACTCCGCTATGGAGGACTACCGTATAGACATCATGATAGACAAAGGCCCGGGGGCGCGCTCGGTACAACTTTCGCTGAGCCCGTTCACGCTCGTGGGAGCCACCACGCGTAGCGGATTGCTGACGGCGCCCCTGCGTGCACGCTTCGGCATCAATTGCCACCTCGAATACTATAACCACGCCACCTTGGAGCGCATCATACGGCGCAGTGCGGCGCTGCTGAAAGTACCCATCACCGATGATGCAGCCCGCGAAATAGCTATGCGCAGCCGCGGCACGCCCCGTATCGCCAATGCCTTGCTTCGCCGCGTGCGCGATTTTGCTATGGTCAAGGGTGACGGCACCATCGACGTAGCCATTGCACGGTATGCGCTCGAGGCGCTCAATATCGACCGATACGGTCTTGACGAAATTGACAACAAGCTGTTGTCCACGATTATACACAAGTTTGGCGGCGGCCCGGTAGGGCTGTCCACCATAGCCACGGCCTTGGGCGAGGACACCGGAACCGTTGAGGAGGTGTACGAGCCCTACCTCATACAGGAAGGATTTGTCAAGCGCACGCCGCGCGGGCGCGAAGTCACGCCAAAGGCCTTCAAACATTTGGGCGTCCGGATGCCGGCGGACGATATGCCGGGACTGTTTGACACCCTCGATGCATAGACATACGATATGGGCTCGATAAAATCATTGATGAAAGATACGGCCATATACGGCCTGAGCAGCATCATCGGGCGTTTCCTCAACTGGTGCCTGGTGCCGCTGTATACCATCACGTTCACTCCGGCCGAGTATGGCCTGAATACCTACGTGTACTCGGTGGTGGCGCTGGCGCTAATAGTGCTGACATATGGTATGGAGACCGGGTTCTTCCGTTTCGCCAATCACGACCGCTGGAAAAACCCTATGGAGGTGTACTCCACCTCGCTGATTTCGTTGGCGGTGTCCTCGACGGCCTTCGTGGTGCTGGTGGCGCTGTTCCTCGACCCGGTGACAACGTGGATGGAGTGTGACGGCCATCCCGAATATGTGATGATGATGGCCGTGTGCGTGGCCGCCGATGCCTTTACGGCTATACCGTTCTCGTATCTTCGCTATCGCAAGCGCCCCGTGCGCTTTGCCGTGCTTCGCCTGATCAATATCGGCGTCAATATCGCGCTCAATCTGTTCTTTATACTGCTGTGTCCGTGGCTGATGCGTGTGGCTCCGGCTACCGTATCGTGGTTCTACGACCCGACTTTCGGCATCGGATACATATTCCTGGCCAATCTCATATCGTCCTTGCTGACGCTGGTGATGCTGCTACCCGAATTGCGCGGCTTCCGCTGGCGTTTCAACCGCCGCCTATGGCATGCGATGATCGTATACTCGGCGCCGCTGCTGGTGCTGGGTGTGGCCGGAATCATGAACCAGACCATAGACAAAATCCTGTATCCGTCGCTGGTGACGGATCACGCGCAAGCCATGGACGGCCTCGGCATCTACGGCGCCAACTACAAGATTGCCATCGTGATGGTGATGTTCATTCAGGCCTTCCGCTTTGCTTACGAGCCTTTTATCTTTGCCCAAAGCCGCGACAAAGGCGAAGAACGCCTCCAGGCCTATCGCGATGCCATGAAGTACTTCGTCATCTTTGCCTTAGTGATATTCCTGGGTGTGATGTTCTATATAGACATCCTCAAGTACTTTATATCGCCCAAGTATTTCAGCGGCTTGCAGGTTGTGCCCATCGTGATGCTTGCCGAGTTGTTCTTCGGCATATTCTTCAACCTCTCGCTGTGGTACAAACTTACGGATAAGACGGTCTGGGGTATGTACTTCTCGCTGTTGGGCCTCGGTATAACCATCCTCGGCAACGTCATCCTGGTGCCGCGTATGGGGTATATGGGTTGCGCTTGGGCTGCGTTGGCGTGCTACACGGCGATGATGGTTGCCAGCTACTTTGTAGGGCGAGCCAAGTATCCTATCGGTTATCCATTGCGGCGTATCGCCGCCTATTTCCTCCTTGCTACGGTGCTCTACGCCGTGGGTATGTACGTGATTGATATGCCGCAAATGTGGCTTCGTCTGCCCCTACGCACACTGCTCATCGCAGCATTTGTCGTTGTAGTCATACGACACGAAGGCATCCGTCTGCCCAAACGTCTGCATCTGTAAAGAAACAGCACCCATAACGATGAAAATCACTCTGGTCACACATAGCGACAGCCGCGGCGGCGCCGCCGTAGTCACCCTACGTCTGGCGCATGCCCTGCGCGACCGCGGAGTGGATGCCGTGGTGCTGGCTGCCAATATCGAGACTGACGACTCCTTGGTCAAGCCTTTGGCCTCGCCGACGGCGGTACGTATGGCTTTTTTGGCCGAGCATATAGACATCTTCCGCCACCGCGGTGTACGACGCGACAACCTCTTCAAGATTTCAATCGCTACGGCCGGACTGCCGCTGTGGCAGCATCCGGACATTACGGACGCCGATGCCGTGGTCCTCGGATGGATCAATCAGGGAACGGTATCGCTGCGCGGCATACGACGGCTGCACGCGGCATACCCTGATAAGCCTATACTATGGGTGATGCACGACCTATGGAATGCCACCGGCATTTGCCACCATACCGTGGACGGCTGCGATCGCCTGACGGGCGTCTGCGGCACTTGTCCGCTGTTGCACGGACGTCCGCACTCCACCGACCTGTCCACGCGCACACAAGCCGCAAAAAAGGCCTTGTACGAAGCTGTGCCCATACGCTTTGTCGCAGTCAGCAATTGGCTGGCCGAACGTTGTCGCGAGTCTTCGCTGATGCATGATGCTGACATTTCGGTGGTGCCTAACGCCTTCCCCGTGGAGTCGTTTATGCCCGAGGGCGAAACGGCCGCCATCCCGGGAGTGCCCGAAGATGCACGCGTCATCGTCATGGGCGCAGCGCGGCTCGATGATCCCATTAAAAACTTGCCGCTGGCCGTGGATGCCCTCAATGCCGTCACCGCCGAAGACGCTTTTGCATTATTTTTCGGCGAGATACGCGATGCGCATGCCTTGGACGGACTGCGGATGCCGCACATTGCCCTCGGTCGTGTCAATATGGATACGTTGCCGTCGCTGTATAGACGCGCGGACATCGTGCTTTCGACTTCGCGCCACGAGACACTCCCCGGCACGCTTATCGAGGGGATAGCCTGCGGCGCACGTGCGGTCACCACCTCGCACGGCGGTCAGTCGGACATCGTCACGGACGTATCACTGGGTTCGCTGTGTCCCGATGACCCCCAAGCCATAGCCGCAGCCGTAGATGCACAGCTTGCCGACCGTGCCGCCTGCCGTGATATTGCCGCCGACCGTGCCGCCATGCATACCGCTATCGCCCGGCGCTTTGCCGCCTCGGCCATTGCCGACCGCTTCCTGTCCCTTTTGACCTCCCTGCAGCAGTGAGCCGCTGCCATTGCCGTCCACAGCACCTTGCATCCTTCCGTCGCCCCTTCAAGCAATAGCTCTGCCGACGCGTCCTTTGCCGTCAATCATATTGTTGCAATGTCGTGCCGTTTCGCAATGCCGTTGCACACGCTTATGCCTTTTTACACTACCCCGAGGCTGTGCAATCGGTTGAAATATAGCTCAGAATAAATTTTATTTCCGCAAAAAATATTTTATAAAATATTTGCATTTCGGGTGAATATTGCTTAAATTTGCAGCGATACTCTCCGATGCCTTGCTCTGAAACACTCAAGCAGAATGAATAGGAGAGATTAATATTAACCTAATACCTAATTTGTTATGAACAGAACCACCAGACGACTGAAAGCGCTGCTGACGGCAGTGGCTCTGGGCATGTGCTGTGCGTATGCACAGACGGCCACGCCGGGAGGCTTTGTCCTACCGAACGTGGACCCGGATGCCGACCCTTACGACTTCCGGATGTCTAAGTCTGATGACGGTATGTCCGCCTCGCTCACCCTCAACCGCATTGATCGCACTGTCACCGACTCTGTCGCCGGGACGTGTCGCGTGTCCGTCTCCGGATTGTCCTCTACCACCTTTGCCGGACTGCCGGCGCTACCCTACAAGGCTTTCCGTATCGCTCCCGAGGGCAGCGGAACGCCTCAAATCATCGTGCGCGATAGTACTTACATCGACATTCCGGTCAACCTTGACCATAATCCGCGGATAGAGTATGACTCTATCGGCCAGCCGCGCCAAATCGCAGTGGCACGCGTGGAGTATTCAGGCTTTATGCCCTCGGACCTTGCACGCGTGACCGATACTCAGACTTATCGCGACCGTCCGATATACACCATCACGGTGATGCCTATGAAGTATGACCGAGCAACCGGCGTGCTGCGCATCTTCACGTCCCTCGATATCGACATCGCCTACACCGTGCAGGCACAGACACAGTCTGTCGGCGGTGTCACACGTTCCGCCGCTTTCAATGCCTACACCGACCGTATGCTCACCGAGACCCTCGGCGAGGAGGCCGTGGCCTTCTCGACAGACAGGCAGGTAGCAACAATGGGTATAAACGGAGGCGAAATCGTAATTGAGGAACCTATTGATGTAGCAGAGTTAGTCGATGATACAGAGGATATGTTGGTTTTGTCGTGCACTCCAGATTTTCATGAGGCGACAGACAGCTTGGTAGAATGGAAGCAAAACCTCGGATACAGGGTTCACGTTGTTGAAAGAATATGGGATTGGACACAGGCAAAAGTCAATAGTACCATCAGGTACTACTACAATACGTTGCCCAACCTCACCACTGTCATAATTATGGGTACAAACGGCATCATACCCGGTTATTCGGTAAAGGAAAGATTTCCAAACGATGGGTGGATACCGCGTCCGGGGGAGCCTGAGAGAAAGGATTCTCCGACAGACTACCCTTATATGTGTCTTGATTCGAGCAACGATCGATTCCCGGATGTTGCATATGGCCGAATATTGGCATCATGTAAATCCAATGCAATTGAGGCTGTCTCAAAAATCATAAAATACGAAAAGGGCTTATACACAAGAACGGACATATACAATAAAGCCTTTCTTGCAACTGCACATTGGAATAATTCTGAATTCCATAATGGCCGTTTTATCCCAACGCTTGAGGATATACACGACATCCTTGAAGAGAATGGCATAAGCGTTCAACGCCTTTATACAGTAGACTATGGAGATTATCCGAGAAGATGGGATTACTACTGGGATGGGAATTATACCGAAATGCCCTATTATCTCCAACCGCCATTACTTCAATGGGATGCTACAGCACAGGATGTAAAGAATGCATTTGAGGGAGGAGTCAATCTTGCTGTATACAATGGCCATGGAGGAAATGACCGATGGGTCGCATATCCATTCACTGATGAGGATTGCCGTCAAATGTCGTTTAACGACTCTGCTCCGCTGATATTCAGTATCGCATGCAGCACAGCCAACCATACATATTCAAATTGTATTATTGCCGAGCTATCCCGTAGAACGTCCGGTGGTATAGCTGCCATAGCCTCCTCGAACCTCACATATCTCGGTTATAGCGATGCGCTGCTTCTTGGTATGATTGATGCGATTTGGCCAAACACCTATACATACAAAGAATGGACGGACCCTGTACAACGTAAGCCGATATATCGCTTATACGATATTATGAGCCGGGGACATTCACGCACCGAACTCGTACAAGGTGGCGGATATTGGGACACCGTAAATTGGCAAAATGATACGTACTATTTGCGATACCAGCGTGAGAATTTCCACGTCTATGGAGACCCTACAATTAACTACAACACTATGTTGCCTACGCCGTTTACAGGGGTGGAATATTCGCCTAATTCTAAATATATAAAAATCACGGTTCCTGCCTCAGAAAACGAGACAAAGATTGTCGTAAAAAAACTTGAAACAGGCGAGTTTTTCACATGCAAGGTTGCCCCGAGTTCTACGCCGGTCACGCGTAAACTCAATGCAACAATAAACGATTCTCTCGAGATTATCATTTCCGGCCCCAATAAAATACCTTATTATATAACGGGTATCCCCGACCCTGAAGATTTTGGCATCGCCCAAAGTACTAACGAAATTACAGAGGTATTGTATGATCAAAACACGCAAACAGCAACCATCAAGTATACAACTTTATATTCAGGTAGTAAGCCTCTTTTTTCTATCTCTACTTCTGGCGAGACAAAAATAGTCACCCCAATAGCAGAAAACTATGGGACATGTACGCTTGATTTGAGAAATGTTCCCAATGGCCTGTGTATCATATCTATGATTGTTGACGGCAAAATAGTGTCATCTTATAAACTTATAAAACAATAGCGCGATGAAAAATAAAAATATAAAATGGCTGGCTTTGTTCGTTGCCAGTATAATGTCATTTGTATGCGGTAATTCGGCTTCTGCCGGTTTCTTAGGCGAAGACTTCTTGACTTACACTATAGATGGTGTTGCGTATGAGATTAATGAGGTGGCTAATGAAAACGCCTTATGGTGTGTATATAAATACGCCGGTGCAGTAGTTGTTCCAAACTCAAACAGCGACATAAAATACTCGGGGACTGTGTCTATTCCGAGCAAAATCACTGTTAATGGCAAGACGTATCCGGTCACCGGGTTTGTCAAACTGACCAATAATATAGAAAGTGTCAGCGAGGACCTCATTGTTGAGCTACCCAATAGCATTAAGGCAATTGGATATTACCCTGCACCCCCAATTTTTGAGATAAAGTCGTTTAACATACCTAATGGTGTGGAGGTTATTGACGGATTGTCTTATCGAAAGCCCGGAACGCTCGTAATCCCCGGGTCTGTGAAGAAAATTGGTTACCAAGCATTTGTCTACGCGGATGATTTAGTCCTCGAAGACGGCGTGGAACAATGTTCCGCATACTCGCTCGCATGTGGCAACACTGTGCTGACCGTGCCGGGGACAATCAAACTCGGATCAGGATCTTTAGGTGCCGGCAACTTGAAACATCTCATCATCAAGAAATCCGCCAACAAAGATGCGTCGCCGGAATTTGGCGATGGTTTCTGTGACAGTTCGTATGATATTATGGCCATTACCTGCGAATACGAGAATCCGCCCAAAGCGCATAAGGATGCCTTCCGCCTCGAAAAATGGGACAAAGATCCGTTATACCCCAACGACAATCCCGATGACCCCCACGGCTACGACTACCATCCTACGATGTACGACCGTGCAACGCTATATGTGCCAAGGGCGGCAATAGAGGCGTACAAGGCCGACCCGGCGTGGGGTCAATTCGAAAGAATTCGCGCTATCGAAGACGGCATACCGAATGCTGCTTCTTCGTTCCTCTGTCTGCCGACATACACAGTGGGCAATCTAAGATACGCCGTCAATGAGACCGTCCGAGACAGCTACAATGCCTCCATATACAAGTACACCGGAGCTATCGTAATCCCTAACGACGATAAAGACGTGAAATATTCCGGCAAAGTCACAGTGCCCGAGAAAGTCACTATCAACGGCACGGAGTATCCCGTATTCGGATTTATGTGGCTTTCCGAGTATTCCGAAAACGAGAACTCGGACTTGGAGATTTCCCTGCCCGAAGGCCTGAAAGTAATCGGTTTTAACCGAAATTACGGTGGCTCGCACAACACCATCAAAGCCATCAATATACCCAAGACCGTGGAATACATCGGCGCGATGAAATACGTTGTGCCCGGCGCCACAGTGACCCTCCCCGGAACAATTAAGGTGGTATCGGCCGCAGCCGGCATCGAGGCCGAAAAACTTGTCATCGAAGACGGCGCACAGGTACTCGGAACCCAAATTCTCGGAAAAACATTGATAACATGCCATAACGCCGAACTGACAATACCCGGCTCGGTACAACTCGGTATGCTCGCAATAGATGCACGCGAATTGGAGAGCCTCAAAATTACAAAGTCCAAAATCAATGGCGCATCTCCGTATCTTGGCTCGTCTATCTGCCCGAATTCTCCGTCAATAAAAAAGATTACTTGCGAGTACACCGTGCCGCCGGAGACAAGTGGCGGCGCCTTCGGTCTCTACCACGGTTACGACATGTACGAGCGTGCTACGCTGTACGTGCCCGAAGATGCTATCGAGGCATACAAAGCCGCTCCCGAATGGAAAGAATTCAAGACGATTCTGCCCATCAAGGACGGCGTGAATGACGTGGCGACAGACGAGGCTCAAGTCGTTGTCACCGAGTATCACGACCTGTACGGCAGACGTCTCGAAGCGCCGGCCGAGCGCGGCATCACCATCCGCACGGACGTCTACAGCGACGGCACACATCGCTGCACCAAGGTCCTGCGTTGACGCCCCGGACAATACGTCCACAGACAATATTGGCCACCGGGATTACAGTCTCGGTGGCCGATTGGTTTTTTGAAGTTGGATATGGTATTTTGACTTCGGAAGGCAGCCTCGACTATACATATGTCGAAATCGGCGCTGAGGCCGTATGTCGAATTATATAAAGTTAAGTGTCGATGGCTTACAATTCAAATATAATACTTAACTTTGAGCGATAACACTATATCTACATTAAGCAATAATCCTAAAAATCTTTACCCGACTATGATTAAGAGAATTATGGTTGCCCTTGCGATGGTTATGGCGGTATCGACACTTTCGGCCAAGCCGAAATTTGTAGGCCACCGCGGTAGCCTCTATGGGCTCGAAAACTCCGTGGAGTCGTTTACGAACGGCGCCAAGATGGGCTATCAGTATCTGGAGACGGACTTCAAAGTGACCAAGGACCTACAGTTTGTGTGCACGCACGATGATGACCTCACCCGCCTTGGCGGCACCCTGAGCATTGCCTCATCCACGCTCGAACAGTTGCAGGCCGAGCCACTGTCTCAAACTCGTAGCGGAGTGACCTATACCGGTCGCCTGTGCTCGGCCAAGGAGTACTTGGACGTCTGCCGGCAGTATAATGTACTGCCGCTCATCGAGCTCAAATGGGCCACCGGTATCAACTCCAACGACTGCTCCAATATCCCGCTGCTGATTAAATTCATCGAGGAGCAAGGCTTCCGTGACAAGTGCATCATTCTGACATCCATGAAACCGTGTCTGGAGTATATACGCAAAAACTATCCCGACATCACCCTGCAATTCCTGACGGGGCAGTACTGGGCCAATCACTTTGACTGGTGTGTGGCTCAGGGCATAGACGTGGACATTCAGGCCGGATACTTTGACAAGTCTACGGTCGAGAAATTCCACGAGGCCGGGCTCAAAGTCAATATGTGGACGCTGAACTCCGATGCCGATTATGTGAAATACGGCAACTGGGGCTGCGACTTTGTGACCACCGACTACCTCGATCCCAAGACAGTGTCCGAGCTTGACCCTTCGGCATCCATAGTCCCAAATAAAGTAGACTATCCGGTCAACAACCTGCTCCCGCGCGGCAATTATTCACCCGAGTCCGGTAAGTGTCTGGCCGCGCCTGACATCCTTGACGGTACGACAATTCGTCAAGCCGTACTGCACGATTATGTCTGGAGTGTCTTAGCCGAAAAAGACGAGACGGCGGCAATATACAATTTTAAGGCTCATGGAGTTGACGCCAAGGCACTAAATATGCCCGAAGGCGTAAATATCAAGTCTATAGCCTGCACGGCTGACGGCTACCTGCTTGCTGTTCCCGAGGTCTCGCTCTCATTTGGCGGTGGCGGCGAAACCCTACCGATATATGTTTGGGATGATGCGGACGCCCAGCCCCATATATTCGCCGCCATTACATCGTCCAAGCAGATAGGCGCCACGGAAGACATCGTGGCAGGAGATAACTTCGTGGTTTCCGGCCGCCTTGCCGACCTTAAGGTATATTTTCCGGCACATGCGCCATCGTCCACGGCCCTGACATTCTGTGCCGTGCGCATCAAAGGCGGCACTATCACCTCCGAGGCTGCTGCAGCGGTCTCCGGCCTTGACGCTGCAGCATTGGGCAATTATCGTGTTATGGTGACGCCCACTTCGCGTGACCACCTCCTGGTGGTGTCCGGCGCGGCATCGCTGTGCCGTGAATACAGTTTCGATTGGACTTCGGGCGAGATGAAGGCATACACAGACCTTGCTCCTGCGGCCGCGGCAGCCGGACGCTGCTTCTTCCGCCGTGGCTCCAAGCCTTATATGGCATTGCTGAGTGGTTCAGACGGCCTATTGTCGTTTGAAACGTATAAGGCCGGAGCCGCCGACCCTCTATCCACGGCCGCCAAGATTGCCATAGGAACGACCTATGAGGGGGAATGTTTCATGGGCTCGGATATTAGTCGCGAAGGTCTGTCGGTGTATATCCTCACCGCCGACAAGCAGCTGCTTTCGGTGCTGATGCACTACGAGACGCGCACCGAGCCGGTTTCCAACCCACAATTCGAGGCTGAGCGCGTCTGGCAGCGCAGTGTCGCTACTGGCGATGCGCCCGCCGAAATTATAGACGGCACCAATGCCCAGCAAGGTACCGCCGTGCGAGGCCGGTTCTACATCAACGACCGCTCGAAAAAGACACTCAATGTCTTCGATACCCAAGGCAAGCTGACTACGCTGACCGGCGGCACCGGGTACGGATGCTGCCGCGATGATTACGGCAACGTGATAGTTCGCAACGATGTTTCCTCCGGCGCAACGCACGAGTTCTTGATATATGGATTGGTAAGCACTGAAGGAAATTTTGAAACGGCGTCCGAGCCCATATCCGTCACCTGTGAAGTGCCCGTCGCCGGACAGACCAACTTTATCAGTGCCTCGGGCAACGTCCTCGGCGAAGGCGGGCACATATACCTGTATCCGAATAAGGCTGCAGCAATCAATATCATCTGTATGTCAGAAGGCAAGGTCGTCAAGAACATTGCCAAAGACGGTCTGACCATGACCGGCACCACCGCCGGATATGTCTATCCAATAGAGGATGACACCGAAAACTGGCTGTACCAAGTGCGCGGAACAGGTATTTATCGCTACAGTGGCGGCGACAATATAGCCGTGTCCACTACGCGCTCAAGCACCACCGCCCCGGCACGTAACAGCACCACCGGGTGCGCCTTCTTCGAGTATCGCGGCCACGAGTTCCTGGTACATAACTCCGGCAAGAACTACCTCGGCGGCCTCACTATACGCAACCTTACCACCGACAAGGTTATAGCCTCCTTCGACCCCCTCGGAGACAAGGGCTACAAAGAAGGCGGTAATTACTCCGTATCCAACTGGATTATTCCGGAAAAGAGTGCCCATCTCAACGGCGACTGTATTTATATATACCAATACTGCCCGGCCAATGGTATGGCAATCATTAGATTGTATGACCAAAACCAGGGTGTCGAGGAAGTCGCGGTCGATACGGTCGTGCCGACACTGAAGGCCGTTCAAGAGGGTGAAGTCCTATATGCCGTCGGCGCCGAGCGCTTCACACTGTACTCGCTTGACGGCATCGCCCGCCGCCATGCCACAGCCGGCAACGTCGATGTATCCGGCCTTGCACGTGGCATATATGTCGTGGCCGCCGAAGACGGCCGCACCGCCAAAGTCGCCATCCGATAAGCTCAGGCATCTTCCATTTTCCAACCCCCTACTGCGGTGGGGCGCCCATGCACGGCGTCCCGCCGCATTGCTTCTGCCGGAGCGGCGAAGGATGGCATCTTGAGTCGGTTGCCTAGACTTATGCACCGCTTTTTTGAGATAGCCGAAGGCTCTTTCCCGAAAAGTCTTTCGGTCTATTTAACAAACATTTGATGTTGCGCATAATAAATAATCACTAACTTTGTAAGTTAATAAGTATCCATCGTCCTTCGCGGACGAACAAAACAGACAAAACAAAAGATATACACACATAAAAAAACCATAAACACACAACTTATGAAATTGCAACGTAAACTCGTCACACTGGCGACTTTGGGCCTTGCCCTCAGCGCCGCCGCCGTGCCCGCCAAGCGTGGTGTTCGCACCGTGACACAGCCCGACGGGACGACTATTGAGGTTCGCGTCGTGGGCGATGAATATCTACATTACATGGTTACGAATGACGGAAATATCGTCAGCCGCGATGCCGATGGCCGCTACTGCTATGCCAAGGTCGCAACCGACGGCCGCATCATCTCCACCGGTGTCACCGTCACCAAGAAGGACGCCCCCGATTTGGACGTCACCAACCTGCGCGACATCAATACCTCCGAACTGCGTGCACAGCGTATCCAAGCACGCAACATAGCAACACCCCAACGTCTCAAGTCCCATGCTCGCTCCAACAGCGACCCCAGCAGCGGAATAGGCCGTTTCACAGACTTTCCCGCCAACGGCGAAGTTCGCGCTCTGGTGGTTTTGGTACAGTACAAGGACGTCAAATTCACCCTCTCAGACCCCAAGTCGTACTTCGATGAGATGCTCAATAAAGACGGGTTTAACCAATATGGCGGCACCGGCTGCGCGGCCGAGTACTTCCGCGAAAGCTCAAACGGACAATTCCGCCCCGTATTCGATGTCTTCGGCCCGGTAACCCTCGGCCAAAACCGCAGCTACTATGGCGGCAACGACTATTACGGCGATGACTCACAGCCCTACTTGATGGTGACGCATGCCCTCTCCGCACTCAAGGACCAAGTGGACCTGAGCAAGTACGATGCCGACAACGACGGATATGTAGACAACGTATACGTGTTCTATGCCGGCCGGGGCGAGGCTTCGGGCGGTTCGGAAGAAACCGTATGGCCGCACTCGGCACACATCAACGACTTCGGGGTCAAATATAGCGCCAACGGCAAACAAGTCAACCGCTACGCCACTTCCAACGAATGGGAGCAGAGCCGACCGGATGGTGTGGGTACCTTTATTCACGAATTCAGCCACGTCCTCGGCCTCCCCGACCTGTACTGCACCGATTACAACACTGTCGCTACGGATATTACGCCCGGCGCTTGGAGCGTATTGGATTACGGGCCATACAACAACGATGGACGTACCCCGCCGACATATTCGGTATACGAGCGTAACGCTATGGGCTGGATTGACCTGAAAGAGCTTAAAGAAGCCGAGACCGTATCGCTAAATCACATCGAGAATACCAATGAGGGTTGTATCATACACACCTACGGCACAAGCGGCGCTGTCAATCCCAACGAATTTTTCCTGCTCGAAAATCGTCAGCAGAAAGGCTGGGACAAGTACCTCCCCGGGCACGGAATGTTGATATGGCACATTGACTATAACGCCACGATATTCAACCGTAATACAGTCAATAACACTACGCACCAGTATGTAGACATCGAAGAAGCATGCGGTAAAGCCGATAGTGGTAGCGCCGCCGTTATGTCCGGATATGCCTTCCCCGGCACAACCCAAAACACGTCCTTCACATCCGAGACCACCCCGGCGTTGAAGACATGGTCCAACGTGGCTGTGGATGTGCCCATTACAAATATAGAAGAAGACGGGGGTGTCATCACATTTGATGTCAGCGGCGGCGGATCCCCCGTGCCCGCACCCATCGCTCTCGAGCCCAAAGACAAAACAGCCGAATCTTTCGTCGCCAATTGGCAGCCTGTCGAGGGTGCTACAGACTATCGTTTGACGGTATGGGCTGTGGGCGAAGGCGAGCCCGAGACCGAAACCGCCGACTTCGGCACCTCGGCTACGGCGACACTGCCTGAGGGATGGACTTCAACGGCCAACGGCGTATACACTTCGTCTGCAAGTTGCGGCAAAGCAGCTCCGTCTCTCAAATTCAGCCAGAACGGCGCATATCTTATTACACGCACCTTCCCAAATCCTATCAAGTCCTTATCGCTGTGGATTAAGGGGCAGACCGCCACGAGTGACTGCACAATCAGCTTTGAGTGTCCGGATGATCAGGGCTGGGCAACCTTCAAGACAATAGCCGTCAACGCCTACAACAGCAAGGGCACTGTCGTTACGATAGACGAAATCCCCGCCAACACCTATGCATTGCGTATATACTACAATAAGGGTTCGCGTGGCAATGTCGCCATAGACGATGTGGCTGTTACCTACGGCACATCGACATACATTCTTGACGGATATGATGCCGTAAGTACCGAGGGCGCCACCTCGATGCGTGTTTCCGCTGTCAAGGGCGTTAATAAGTATCGTTACAGCGTACGAGCTATTGTAGGAAGTACACGCTCGGCCGAGTCCAATACAATTGAGGTGACCCTCTCAAACGGCGTGGACGACATCACCATAGACGATGCCAACGCTCCTGTTGAATACTTCAACCTCCAAGGCATGAAAGTCGCCGCCGACAACCTCACCCCCGGCATATACATACGCCATCAGGGCAGAAGCGTCTCCAAGATTGTCATCCGCTGATACATATTGCCGCGACACACCGAGATATTTTTCACCGAACCAAAGCGAAGATATGAACACCACTGACAATACACAAATGACCATAACCGACCTTCAAGAGACGGTGGATCGGTGGATTACGTCCATCGGTGTTCGATACTTCTCGCCATTGACCAATACCGCCATCCTCGCCGAAGAAACCGGCGAGGTGGCGCGGCTAATGGCTCGCATATACGGCGACCAGTCCTTCAAAGAAGGCGAAGATCCCTCGGCCCTTGGCGACGAACTGGCCGATGTGCTTTGGGTAGTGGCTGCCATTGCCAATCAGACCGGCGTGGATCTCGACGAGGCCTTGCGGCGAAATATCGCCAAGAAGACCGCCCGCGATGCACACCGCCATCGCGACAATCCCAAACTGAAACAATAACAACATAATAACACGCTACAAATCATGACCGAACAAATTGATAAATATCACCAGGCCATAGCCGCCAGCAAGGTGACCACAGACGATGCCTTTGTCTCTGCCGAGGTGAAACGCATACTCGATGAACACCTCAAGGAAAATATGACACAAGATGTCTATCGCTTCCTGTTCAACACCATAGACTTGACCACACTCAAGGCCACCGACTCGCAGCGCAGCGTAGCCGAGTTCACCGAGCGCGTCAATGCTTTCGATGTCGAACACCCCGAGCTGAAAAACGTTGCCGCAATATGCGTATACCCCAATTTTGCGCAGGTGGTACGCGCCGTACTCGAAGTCAGCGAAGTGGACATCGCGTGCGTCAGCGGCAATTTCCCCGCCTCGCAAGGCTTCCTTGAGACCAAGATTGCCGAGACAGCTCTCGCCGTAAAAGATGGTGCCGACGAAATCGATATCGTGCTCAATGTGGGCGCCTTCCTCGATGGCGATTACGAGAGCGTGTGCGATGAAATCACCGAGCAGAAGCACGCTGCCGGCGACTCCATACTCAAGGTTATCCTTGAGACCGGGGCGCTGAAATCCGCTCGAGCCATACGTGACGCCTCCGTGCTGTCGCTGTACAGCGATGCCGACTTCCTGAAGACCTCTACCGGCAAGGAATATCCCGGAGCCACACTCGAAGCCGCCTACGTCATGGCTCAGTGCATCAAGGAGTATTACGAGAAGACCGGCAAACGCGTGGGCTTCAAAGCTTCGGGCGGCGTAGCCACCACCGAAGAAGCCGTACAATACTACACCGTCATCAAGGCTGTCCTCGGCGAAGAATGGCTGGACAATCACTACTTCCGCATCGGAGCATCACGCTTGGCCAATAACCTGCTCTCCGACATTCTGGGCACGCCTACCAAGTTCTTCTAAGACACACCTCCACACCACGTAAAGTTATCTCTCAAAAACAGCATTAACTTATGGCTGAAACACTTATATATATCCATCGCAACGGTCAGCAACAAGGCCCGTACACATTGCCGCAGATGAAAATGATGACGCTGACCCCCGATACCCCGGTATGGTATGAGGGCCTGACCGACTGGATGCCGGCCTCGCAGGCTCCTTTGACCGCCTCACTATTCAACACGGGAGGTCCGGTGCCGCCCACGCCTACTTCCACGCCCGGGATGTCGCAACCCGGCAACGGCATCAAGCCACCATCATATCTCGGGTGGGCCATAGCTTCGTGCATACTCTGCTGTCTGCCTTTGGGTATAGTAGCCATAATCTATGCCACGCAAGTCAACGACAAATGGATTCGCGGCGACTACGACGGAGCATATCGCGCTTCGCAAAACGCCCAAATCTGGACTATTGCAGCCGTAGTGCTCGGCATTATCTGCAGTGTTGTCATTTCTGTCGTTCAGCCCGCATTCTGGGGCTTGGCAATGTCCTGACGGATGACTTCTACGCCAAATACACCGCCGCCGGTACCGCGCCCTCCGAGGTTGCGGCATCGGCGGCGGTCGTTTATGGCGCATTCCTCAAGGGCGCGGCGGTCGCTTGTAGCCCTGACCGCTACGGTTGTCGTGGCCGGCCTCATCGTCCTCTTCATTTTCGACCCGGAAAATACCGTCTGGATGCCGCATTGTCCCTCGCATATGCTCACAGGTTTCGACTGCCCCGGCTGCGGTACGCTCAGGGCACTGCATGCATTGATGCACGGCGATGTCGCAGCAGCGTGGCGCTACAATGCCGCACTGTTCTTTGCCCTGCCTATAATGGCGATCGTTGCCATTGCACCGTATACGCGCCCACATTCGCCACTACGTCGCTTTGCCGACAGCCGATGGACTCCGATAGCGGTATTCATTGCCCTTGTCGCATGGACCATATTCCGCAATCTCTGACGTCATAGTGTCAGCATAATTCATCAACAGCAAGATGCATAGCCGTGAAAGCTCAAAAACGCAATAACGCGAAGAAAATAATTAATAAACGTTAATTATCGCGCCGCCATCTTGGTCAATTAGCCAAAAGGCGCTATCTTTGCACTGCAAAACATGAGGGGTATTAGCTCATCTGGTAGAGCGCAACACTGGCAGTGTTGAGGTAAGCGGTTCGAGTCCGCTATACTCCACTCCCCCCGAGCAGGCTTGGAAACATTCCAAGCCTGCTTTTTTGTTCGGTCGGTAATAAATACATCGCATTACATACAGCTAAACAGTGGTGTCATATACTCTCGATCATCGTTTCCATCTGGTCATAAATTCCTTTTTTCGGCTTGAACTTATTTTTCTTCTGTGCATGCTTGCACACCTGCTCTAAAAGTTGTTCCTTTGTCAAAAACATTGTTTGTAATTTTTTTTGTTTGTTATACCCAAAATTACAAGCTCTCGGGGACTTTCCATCTTTTGGTGAGTCCCCTTTTTTTGCTCTTATCTCAGACACACTTCTTGGAACAGTATCCTACAAAATTAATCCGCCTAAAAGTCAACCGTTTTGCTAAGAAGATTCGCAAAGCGATTTATGGGCCTTTCGGTTGGGATTGAATAAGTATAATTCCGGCATTGGAAATACTTCTGTTTGCTTGTTCTTAGATTGAAACATTGAAACATGGCATCATATATAGACAAAAAAGGGACTGTGCCTATTTGGACACAGCCCCTTTTGATTATGGGGTTTTGTGGTATGTCAGGTTACTTGTCCCAGGTGCAGTCGATGGGTTCGAACTTGCCGGGAGCTGTAACGCGGAAGCGTGCAGTGTATGGTGTGGTGGCCGAGCCGTCGTAAGCATAGAAGTTGATGGTATAGATGACGTCTATGCCGTCTACGGGAACTGCATCGGCGTGCAGTGTGGCCAAGGCGCCGGGCATAACTTCGTTCATGAAGCGCTGCTTTTCGAGGGCTACAACTTCGTCATCTGACATATCCTGATACTCGGCGGGATACTGACCCTTGGCAGCGGAGGGACGCAGGTCGACGTTGCCTTGGTATGCGGATGTGCCGCTGTAGTACTCGTTGTTGCCGTAGGAGGATACGTAGAACTTGCCGCTCTTGATGTCGGTGTCGCCCAGGGGCACGCAAATGTTCTCGTATACCCAGTTTACGCAAGCCTGATAGTACTTGGTGGAGAGTTCCTGGCCTTTGCCGGCGGGCAGGGTGATGGTGACGCAGGGGTCATACATCCATTTGCCGGCATTGCGTACAAATTGGTTGGTTACTGTTGTGATGCCGGTATTGAGAGTCCAAGTGCCGTCTTCGCCGCATACATACGGGTCGCAAACATAGGATGTAACCTTAGCTTTGGAGTCGTAGTAGAGGTATACGACATTGGTGGATTCGCCGGGCTGAGCATAGGGATACTTGGCGGCGAGGTAGCGCGGCAGGTACTTGGCGGGTTCGGTGAGGTTCTGGTACTTCTGACCCATAGCGGTGTAGTCGCCGGGGTTGAGGACGCAGAAGCCGGATGCGGCTGCCCAATTGTTGCCATTGTAGTGGTACATAGCGTTGTATCCGGTGGTGGGCACGTCTGCTGCGGGAGCGTTGTGACGACGCGGAGCGGCGGTGACTGTCTTGCCGTCCACGGCGGTAACTACGAAGTTGCAGTATTTGCCGCCGGCAATGGCGATGAAGTATCCGGTGATGGAGGCTTCGCCGTCGTTTGTGAACAGGCCGCGCAGGGCATCGGTGATGCCATAGACGCTGCCTTGAGCCTTTTCGGTGCCTTCGGGCTTAACGTTGATGTTGCGTTCGGTGACGGTGACTTTACCTTTGATGGTGGCGTATACGGCCAGCTCGTTATCGGTGCGTGTAATCAATTGATCCCATTCGGCATCGGTGAAAGACTTGGGGGCGGGGTAGGTGACAGCTTGTGTACCGACGATTTCGACTTCGGCCGAAGAGCCGGTCACTTGGAAGCCCTTGTTGTAGGCGCCGATGGTGCCGCTGACCTTAACCTGGTTGCCCACTGCCTGCGACTTGACGTCGAAGCTGCTGCCCATGTATACGAAGATGCTGCCGGAGTTGTCGGTGATGACATATCCTTGGCCGCATACGGCTGTAACGACGGCGCTGATTTCGACTTGGTCGTTTAGTTTTACGCTTCCGATGACATCTGAAGGAGCGAAGGGGGCGGGAGTTTCGCCACCGCCTACATTTCCGAATACGGGCTCTTGCTCGGACTGAGCATAGGAAACTATGCAGTAGAGTCCATCGTTAGCATCGGCTTCGTTGTCGAGGATTTTGCCGATATACTTGTTGGCGGGGTGCGAGGGAGCAAATCCGTCGATGAAGTTGTCTTCCGATTCCCATACATAGGCCTTGTAGTCGTCTGTGGAGATCGTGTACTGCTGTGCAGCGGCGGCTTCCTTGACTTCGGGAGCAACGGCTCCGGCAACGTTGTAAGTCACCTTGACGCCCGAGCCGTCAGTGAGTGTGAAGTACTTGAATGACGAGGAAGCGAGGAACGCCGGGAGGTATTTCTCGGCCGGGATGGCATCGGAGAAAGCCTGACGGGTAGCCACGGCAGCGAGATCGGCCTTGAATTCGTCGCCTGCAAGGGCCTTATTTGTGGCGTTGGAGGCGATGGCCTTGTAGTCATCGGCAGTGAGGGTGTACTCGATGGTCTGCTTGTTGGGAATAGGCTGGTTGTTTTGATCCTCGAAACCGTCGAGGTCGTTGTTCCAGTCGTTCTCGTCGCAGGCAGTGAGTGTCATGCCCATGACCGCTGCCAACATCGTGCTGAATATATATCTTGTTTTCATAATGATGTATGTCGTAGAATGTTGGTGGGGTTATTAGAAGTTGACGCGAAGTTTCATGGCGTAAGTGCGGCCGAAGCTGTAGAATACGCGGAAGGCATTGTTCCAAGCGCCGGTTTCGGACGACGGGGTGTATGCGTCAACTACATAGTTGTAGTTGAAGAGGTTGTGGATGTTGCCGGAGAGTGTGGCTTTGAGGCCGCCGATTTCGAAGGTATAAGCGGCATTGAGGTCGAGTTGCTGTCCCCAAGGAATACGCCAGGGATCGGCTACCTTAACGGTGCCGTTGGGAGTATAGGAGGACGAGCTGATGGTGTAGTCGCTGTAGTTGTTGGCTGCTACGGTCCAGTCGAGGCCTACGCGCAGGCCCTTGAAGGGACGGAAAGTTGCACCGAGAGCAGCGGTAGTCTGTGCACTACCGCCCACTTTGACGCCCTTCTGCTGGAGTGTGGCGTGGATGTGGTCTTCGGCGAGGATGCCGCTGGCTACATTACCTGCGAGGTCGGCCAGGGGTTGGCCGAGCTGGTTGTAGAAGTAACCGGTCGAATTGGAAGCCCATTCGTAATCACCGATGGAGGCCATACCGCTGATTTCGATCCAGCGTGCGGGGATGAAGGTGAAGTTGAGTTCAAGACCCATGTGGCGAGCGTCTACACCGGCCATATTCATGTAGTAGCGGTCGCCGGCGTGTTCGCCGACTTCGATGTTACCCGTACGAGTGGTGGTCTTGTCCATCCACTTGGTGTAGTATGCGTTGAATGTAGCCGAGAAGATGGGCGAGCCGAAGCCGTAACCCAGTTCGGCGGAGAATACTTTCTCGTTGATGGGGTCGGGGTTGGCGGCGTTGGAGGTTGCCTGGCTCAAGAATACGCCGGAGGCGAAGAAGGGAGCACGGCTGATGTAGCCCACGTTGCCGTATACGTTGTTGTGACGGTCAAAGTTGTAGTTGATACCGAACTTGGCTGTTCCACCCAGGAAGTTGTATGTGGGGGATTTGGCGTGTTCTTTGTCGTAGTAGAAGTGGTCGACACGCTGGTATCCGGTGTTGCTCAATGATCCGGACAGGACGATGTTCATGCGGCGGTCCAGCAGGGTGTATTCGCCTTGTGCATATACGCCTTCCTGGTTGGTGCGGCCTTCGTAGTCGCGATATACGACGTCACCGATGCCGAGTTTTTCGTAGCGCCAATTGGGGTCGGCGGCAGCGGCATTGTTTTCCACCTTGACATTCTTACGGCTGGAGTCGTCCATGTAGTATTCACCGTCATAGAGATCGATGATTTTGTTGTTATGGAAGCCTACATAGTAGCGCATATCGATACCGGCAGTGAAGTGCAACTTGTTGTTGAAGAAGCGGTTGTTGTATGTCGAGATAAGTCCGTACCAGTTGTGCGAGTTGTTGGACTGGGACATAATCATATTCGAACCGGTGGTGGATGCGCGGTTCATCAATTGGATTTCGTCATAAGCGAATGTGCCGTCTTCGTGGCGGAAAAGAGTATTGGGCACACCGTTGGTGGCGCCATACCATGAGGAGTTGCTCAGCGACTTACCGTTGTAAGTACCGCGGCCTTGGCCGGAGTATCCGCCGCCGTTGGCGATGGAGACGTAGGCGGTGGTAGACAACGAAGATTTTTCGTCAATTTGCCAGATGTGGGCCAGCGAGATTTGGGGCTTGTGGTAGGTGTTGCGGTTGGAGCTGCGTACCTTACCGTTAAGGTCGAAGCCGTAAGTGGGGTTGTACTTGTAGGGGCTGTCGCTGTCCATCACGCGCTTGGCGTAGGTTTGATATTCCATGATGGTGAGACCGTCCTGGCTTGAGCGCTTGTTGTGGTTTTGGGGAGCGCCGAAGGCTGTCAAAGACAGTTGGTGACGGTCGTTGATACGCTTGGAGATGTTGAGGAAGTAGCTGTACGAGTTGAAGTCGGTACCTTGTATGTATCCGTCACCCCAGCGACGAGCGCCTTGCAGGGTGATGGCCCAGCCGTTTTTCATCAGGCCGGTGGAAACGTTCATACCGATGTTGTTGAGGCCGTCGTTACCGAAGCCGTAGTAGATGCTACCGCCGCGCTTTGCGTCAAGGCTGCGAGTAGTGATGTTGATGGTACCGCCGATAGAGGGGGCCGAGAGTATGGCTGCACCCAGACCGCGTTGTGTCTGGATACTGGAAGCCACGTCACCGAGGCCTGCCCAGTTGGACCAGTACACCCAGCCGCCTTCCATATCGTTGACGGGAATACCGTTGACGAGGACGGCGACATTGGCGCTTTGGAAACCGCGCATATTGATTTTGGCATCACCAAAACCACCGCCGTCTTTGGTAGCCCAGACGCCGGGAGTGGTTTTGAGCACTTCGGGGAGTTCCTGTGTACCGAGCTTGTACTCGATGTCAGCGGCATTGACTTGGCTGACAGCCACAGGAGTCTGGCGTGTGCGAGCCAGAGACTGCGTAACGACAACGTCGTTGAGGACTTCGGCCTGCGTGGGAAGGGTGATGGTTCCCATATTGCGGGCGGCGGCAGCAGTGACAGCTTTGCATCCTACAAAGCTGAAAGTGAGCGTGGATGTCTTGGCAGGTACAGTCACGTTGAAGTGTCCGTCGACATCAGTGGTGCCTACGGCGTTCTTGCCGGTGATGACCACACTGGCGCCAATGATAGGTTCGCCGTCTTGGTCAACGACAATACCGGTACATTTCATGGTGCCTTGGGCGAGCATGCCTATGCATGTCAGGCACATCACCACGAATACTGATAGTAGTCTTTTCATTCCAAAAAATGTGATTTAGTGGTTAGGGTGAATATTGATTTGTCTAATTACAATTTTTTCATATTAAGAGATGCCTCTGAAAAGGCACTATAAAACCTTTCGAAACTATACTTAGTCCCGAAATATTTGTGAATCAGTCGCTTTGTATCATTACTCAGAGGGTAAATCTGTTTAACGTGCGTTCAAAGGTAGCAATAATCTTTAACATAGCAGCTATCGGGAGGCAAAATAGTGGGCTGCGTACTGCCGCTTTGAGCATCGTCACACAGCTAATTATTTGTATTATATATACTTATGACTGCTTATTATGTTTTTGTAAACTATATCAGACGCCGAGATGTCTCCGCCATATACCGGCCAAGACGGTTCGGGCTTCCGAGGATCGCCGTTTTGGGCTATAAGGTAGCAGGCATAGCGCGTCAACAGTATGTCATCTATCTGACGCTTAGCGCCTTTTGGTAGCTCTATCAATTTCCCTACGTCAAGAAATTGATCTTGTATTTTTTTCTTGAAGCATGAAAGGCGAAGAAATGTCGGCGGCGTCAGCTATTGGCGGCAAGGCGTATGGCTATGTGCCACAGGGCTATGGCGGCGGAGACGCTGACGTTGAGCGAGTGTTTGGTGCCGAATTGCGGTATTTCGAGATAAATGTCGCTGGCGGCTACTACGGCCGGGTCTACTCCATCGACTTCGTTGCCGACGACTATGGCATATCCGCGACCGTCCGTCGGATTAAAATCTTGCAATGATACACTGCCGTGTACCTGCTCGAGGCAGCATACGGCATATCCGCGGCTGTGTAAGACGGATATGGCTTCTAGCGTATTGTCGTAGTAGGACCAATCCACCGAATCTTCGGCACCGAGGGCGGTCTTGTGTATCTCCACCGACGGCGGCGTAGCGGTGATGCCGCACAGACATATATGCCGCACGGCAAAGGCGTCACATGTACGGAATATCGCCCCTATATTATTGAGCGAGCGAATATTATCCAATACTACTATCAGCGGTAGTTTTTCCTTGGAATGGAATTGCTCGATGGTGTCGCGGTGCATCTCGGCGGTAGTCTTTTTGCGCGGCGCACCGGCGGCCATAGTGTATTCGGGTGTCCATCCGGGACGCAGGAAGTGCATGGGTCGCATAACAAAAGCGCGTGCTCCGGCCTGCGGATGCGGAATTTTGAGTCTCGGATGCGAGTATACCAAGTCGTCTATGGCGATGATGTCTATGTCGATGCTGCGGTCTATATAGTCACCTAAGGAATTGCGGTGTGTCTCGCCCGGTGCAATGGTCTGCTCTATGGCCTGTATTTGGTCTAATAATGCAAGGGGGTCCACCTCCTGGCCTTCGGGGAGGTCAATGGCGATGCCGACGTTGATAAATCGGTTGACCGTATCAAATCCCCAGGCGTCACTCTGTATTTCCGGTGCACGTCGTATGCGTGACTGTGGATAGCGTGAAGCCAGCATGAGTATGGCTCTTTCGATATTGGCGCGACGGTCGCCGAGATTGCTGCCGAGGTTCAGATATATGGTGGACATATTTTTGGATGTGGATGATTTTCGATTATAGGATATTATGTTGTAAGTCCCGTGATTATTCTAACGGCTGTCAGAAGGAGGATGTATCGGTCGTGTGGTGTCTGTACCGGGGATGGTGTTCTAGTATTTCTTGACGCAGGCGCGAATTTTCGATATGCAGGTATATCTGCGTGGTGGCTATGGATTCGTGTCCCAGCATTTGCTGTATGGCACGGAGGTTGGCGCCGCCTTCAAGCAGATGAGTGGCAAAAGAGTGTCGCAGTGTGTGCGGCGACAGCGGAGTGCGTATGCCGGCACGTGCCGCCGCATCGCGCAGTATATAGAAAATCATAACACGCGACAGATGTCGGCCGCGGCTGTTGAGAAATACCGTATCGGCATCGGCCGGCAATATCGGGACTTCGTTACGGTCTGTATCTATGTAGTTTTTGAGGCGTGTCAATGCCACTTCGTTGACGGGTACAAGGCGTTCCTTGGAGCCTTTGCCACGTATAAGCATCACCGCATTACGGAAGTCTATATGCGAAATCTGTAGTGCGCACAACTCGGAGACACGCAGTCCGCAACCGTACATGGTTTCTATGATTGCGCGGTTGCGTCGTCCCAGGGGAGTATCATCCATAGCCGCTATAAGGGCATCGATTTCGTCCAAAGAGAGTACCGAAGGCAAATGCGAGCCCACAGCCGGACTTTCGAGTAATTCGGTAGGATCGGTGTCCATGACTCCCTCAAGGCGCAGATAGCGGTAGAAGTTTTTGATACCGCTTAGTATGCGTGCACACGAGCGCGGCGCTATGCCCACATCGTGCAAATCACCCATAAATGTACGCAGGTCGTCCACCGAGGCTTTGGCCGGGTCTATATCGGCGGCGGCAAGTGCATTGAGCAATTTGGCGACGTCAGTGACGTATGCATCACGCGTATTGTCGCTGTATCCACGCTCGACTGTAAGGTATGACCCGTATCGGCTAAGTATCTTGTCTATGTCCATAGTCGTTCGCGGTGTTATAATGAGCCTTGTTCAACAAGCGTGGCCACGCGTTCGATAATGGCATCCTCGCGCTTTTTCTCCGGCTGGAATTTGCCTCGCAGATTGACACCGAAAAGCCGGCCGAAGCCTTGCCAAAATGTTGCACGGAAGCTTCCGAGAAAAGCCTTGACAATTTCGTATGACGATTGGTCGGTTTCGCGCTGTATGAGCTTTACCAAAAGGCGTGCCTGATTTTTGCTCAGTCGCTTGAGTATGGGCTTGTACTGTTTGAACAGTTCTTTCTCCATGCGCTTGAGGTATTGTTCACGTTCCTTCTGCGTGTCAAATGTCTCAATGTATTCGTATGTTTCGATGAGTGTTTCGCGTATCATTTTGGCATACGGCAGGGTTACTTTGACATTGCGCACGGTTCGCCAGTAGAATTTTTCTTCCTTCTTATTTCGGAACTTAATAGGCGGATACACCGTGAAAGGCCGCAGAAAGAATATGGTCATAGTGTCGCCCGTTTCCTTATCTACCACGAAGTTGTATCCCTGATAGATATTTTCGCGAGCGGAAGGCAGGCGCATATCCGAGCCGTGTTCCTGCCCCAAGGCGGAACATATTATGCCGGCTACCATGATTGCTACGGCGGCCGGCACTATGACCATGCTGCGCCGTTTCGTCCTCATTGATGGTCGTGCGGTACCGGGGGATAATCTATGGTATAGTGCAGACCTCGCGACTCGTGACGTTCCTTGGCCTGACGCATAATCAGGTATCCCACATTGATGATGTTACGCAACTCGCAAATATCTCGCGACACCTTTGATTCCTTAAACAATTTCTCGGTTTCTTCGTACAGAATGTCGAGGCGATTCCAAGCGCGGTCGAGGCGAAGGTTGGAGCGTACAATACCCACGTATGTACTCATGATTTGATTGACTTCCTTGATGCTTTGTGTGATAAGCACCATTTCTTCGGGATGTCGTGTGCCTTCGTCATCCCAGTCCGGAACATCGTGACGCAACTCGTATTCCGGGGCATGTATAATAGCGTGGCGCGCGGCCGCATCGGCATATACAACAGCCTCTATAAGCGAATTGGATGCTAAGCGGTTGCCTCCATGCAGACCGGTACGGCTGCATTCACCCAAAGCGTATAAGTGGTGTATAGAAGACTGACCGTCCAAGTCAACGGCGATGCCGCCGCAGAGGTAGTGTGCCGCCGGAGCCACGGGAATATAATCCTTGGTGATATCAATACCGAGGCTCTTACACTTCTGATATATATTCGGGAAGTGGTGACGAGTCTCTTCGGGATCTTTGTGCGTTACGTCAAGGTATACGTGGTCGTCGCCGTGCAGTTTCATTTCGCTGTCTATGGCTCGTGCCACGATGTCGCGCGGTGCCAATGACAGTCTCGGGTCGTACTTTTGCATAAACTCTTCGCCGCGGAGGTTGCGCAATACAGCTCCATAGCCGCGCATAGCCTCAGTAATCAGAAATGACGGGCGATCACCCGGATGGAACAATGCAGTGGGATGGAACTGAACAAATTCCATATCTAAGACTGTACCTTTGGCACGATATACCATAGCTATACCATCGCCGGTGGCTATCAACGGGTTGGTAGTGGTCTGATATACGGCGCCGATGCCGCCTGTTGCCATAACGGTTACACGAGCAAGGAATTTCTCCACCTTGCCTGTTTCTTGGTCGAGCACGTATGCACCGTAGCAAGTGATGTCCGGAGTTCGACGGGTCACTATACGTCCCAAGTGGTGTTGAGTGATAATTTCTATGGCAAAGTGGTGTTCGTAGATATCTATATTAGGGTTGTGTCGCACTGCCTCGATAAGACCACGCTGTATTTCGAAGCCGGTATTGTCGGCGTGGTGTAATATTCTGAATTCGCTATGCCCGCCCTCGCGGTGCAGGTCAAAGGAACCGTCTTCGCGGCGGTCAAAGTTCACACCCCAAGAGAGTAGGTCTTTGATGCCTTTGGGTGCTCCGGTGACCACGGCACGTACTGCGTCCGGATCGGATAGCCAGTCTCCGGCCACCATTGTGTCATGTATATGTTTCTCGAAGTTGTCTACGGCAAGATTGGTCACCGAAGCGACCCCGCCTTGTGCCAAAGCGGTATTGGCCTCGTCGAGGGTGGTCTTGCATATCAAAGCCACACGACCGTGTTCCGCCACTTTGAGGGCAAAGCTCATACCGGCTATTCCGGAGCCTATGACCAAATAATCGTATTCCATATTATTGCTTTTATTATATTGCAAGAGGTGTGATTAGATAATGTTTTATGTCTATTGTCAAACAGTGCTTTACGTCTATTTTTTCTTATTTATACGTGTGCTTTTTTACTTAACTACTACGTTCACTATCTTGCCCGGCACTACTATGATTTTGACAATCTGCTTACCTTCCAGCCATTTGGTAGCGGCGGTGTTGCTGAGTGCCAGACGCTCAACATCGGCGCGCTCGGTTCCGGCAGCTACGGTGATGGTGAAGCGAGCTTTTCCGTTGAAGGACACGGCATACGTCTGTGTGTCGGCTTTGAGATAGCGTTCTTCGGCTTGCGGCCATCGGGCATCGCAGATGGTGGTTGTATTGCCCAGCGCGTGCCACAGCTCTTCGGCGATATGCGGTGCAAAAGGTGTGAGCAGTACCAAGAGCGGTTGTAGCACTTGACGACTGCGGCAACGGCGTGAGGTGAGCTCGTTGACGCATATCATAAAGGCGGCCACAGATGTATTGAAAGAGAAGTTGTCGATGTCGGCCGTAACCTTTGCTATAAGGCGGTGGAGACTGCGCAGGTCTTCGTCGGAAGCGGTGCTGTCATCGGGCAGAAATTCTTCGCCTTTGTAGAAGAGAGCCCACAGTTTTTTGAGGAAGCGATTGACGCCGTCTATGCCGTTGGTATCCCAAGGTTTGGACTGCTCCAACGGACCGAGGAACATTTCGTAGAGACGGAGCGTATCGGCACCATAAGTGGCAACGATGTCATCAGGGTTGACTACATTGAACATTGACTTGGACATCTTCTCGACTGCATATCCGCATATATAGCGGCCGTCATCTTCGAGTACAAACTGCGCATCGTTGTACTCTGGACGCCATTTGCGGAAGGCCTCGGTATCGAGTACATCGTTCTTTACTATATTGACATCCACATGTATGGGTGTTACGTCGTAGTCCTTTTTCTTGCCGGCACTTACAAAGGTGTTGGTGTCCTTGATGCGATATACAAAGTTAGAACGACCTTGTATCATACCTTGGTTGATGAGCTTCTTGAAGGGTTCGTCCTCGACCACAATTCCGAGGTCATAAAGGAATTTGTTCCAGAAACGGCTGTATATCAAGTGTCCGGTGGCGTGTTCGGTACCGCCTATATATAGGTCTACATTGCGCCAATATTCATCTGCCTCTTTGGACACGAGAGCATCGTGGTTGTGCGGATCCATATATCGCAGATAGTAAGCCGAACTGCCTGCAAATCCGGGCATAGTGTTCAGTTCCAATGGATAACCTTCGGCCGTTTTCCAATTTTTGGCACGTCCCAACGGCGGTTCGCCTTTTTCGGTTGGCAGATATGCGTCTATTTCGGGGAGCAGCAGAGGAAGATCTTTATCATCAAGCATATAGGGAATACCATCCTTATAGTATACGGGAAAAGGTTCGCCCCAATAGCGCTGACGCGAGAATATGGCGTCACGTAGACGGTAATTGACCTTGACGCGGCCTATGCCTTTTTCTTTTATATACTTTTTGGTGGCGGCGATGGCTTCCTTGACTGTAAGTCCGTTGAGGTTGAGATCGGGACCTTCGCTGTTCATCATAATGCCTTCCTTGGCATCGAAAGATTGCTCGGAAACATCGGCACCTTCTATCAGCGGTATTATAGGCAAGTCAAAGTGATGGGCAAAGGCGTAATCGCGGCTGTCATGTGCGGGCACGGCCATGATTGCGCCCGTACCATATCCGGCAAGTACATAGTCGCTTACCCAAATAGGTATCTTCTTGCCTGTAAGAGGATTGATGGCGTATGCGCCGGTGAATACACCGCTGACACGCTTGTCCATAAGTCGCTCGCGCTCGGTACGGCGCTTGGTTGCGGCGATGTAGTCTGTTACTGCTTTGCGCTGCTCGGCGGTGGTGATCTTGTCTACATACTCGCTCTCGGGAGCAAGTACCATAAATGTTACACCGAATACCGTATCGGCACGTGTGGTGAATATTTCAAGGTCTATGTCATCTCTTCCGTCGATTGCAAAGTGCATTTCGGCACCTTCGCTACGACCTATCCAGTTGCGCTGTGTTTCTTTGAGCGAATCGGTCCAATCAATGGTATCAAGACCTTTAAGCAGACGTTCGGCATAAGCACTTACGCGCAGACACCACTGGTACATTACTTTTTGCTCTACAGGATATCCGCCTCTAAGCGATACACCTTCCGATACTTCGTCGTTGGCCAGTACCGTTCCCAATTTTGGACACCAATTTACCATAGTGTTGCCCAGATAAGCTATACGATAGTTCATCAGCACATCGGACTGCTGTTTTGCATCCATAGCCTTCCATTCTTCTGCGGTGAATGTGAGCACCTGCGAGGAGGCTGCCGGAGTGTCGGCATTGGCACCTTCTTTCGAGAAGCGATCCACAAGTTCGGTAATGGGCTTTGCCTTACAAGCCTGAGTATCAAAATAGCTCAGGAACATACGCTTAAAAGTCCATTGAGTCCATTTGTAATATTCGGGATCGCAGGTGCGTATTTCGCGCGACCAGTCGTAGCAAAAGCCTATTTTGTCAAGTTGTTCGCGATAACGTGCTATATTGGTCTGCGTAGTCACCTCGGGATGCTGCCCGGTCTGTATGGCATACTGCTCGGCCGGCAGTCCGTAGGCGTCATATCCCATAGGGTGAAGTACGTTGAAGCCTTTTAGTCTTTTGTAGCGACTTACGATGTCCGAAGCAATGTATCCTAAGGGATGTCCAACGTGCAAGCCTGCTCCCGAGGGGTAGGGGAACATGTCAAGTACATAGTATTTGGGACGTTTGGGATCTATGTCCACGCGGTATGTATTGTTGTCACGCCAATACTGTTGCCAGCGGGCTTCGATGTCGCGATGATTATATTCCATTATATGTAGTGTATAAGTATTTTATTTATTGGAGATGAAGTATAGTGTCTATATTTCACGAAAGCTCGAGCATTCTTTGTATAGGAACGATGGCGCGGCGTGCCGTATCGGCATCTACCTTGACCACGGGAGCCAGGTCGCGCAACGAGTCGCGCACCTTTTCGAGGGTTATTTGCTTCATAAACGAACATTCGTTGCATCCGCATCCCAATTCGTCCGGCGGAGCGGGTATAAATTTCTTTTCGGGGCAGCTCTTGTGCATCTGGTGTAAAATGCCGCTTTCGGTGGCCACTATGAAGGTATCAGCATCGCTTTGCTGTGCATACTTGAGCAAAGCCGCCGTAGAGCCTATATGGTCGGCAAGTACAAGCACAGCCTTTGGACATTCGGGATGGGCCAGTACCGGTGCTCCGGGGTATTGCTTTTTGAGGTCAATGATACCCTGAACGCTGAAGCGTGCATGCACATGGCAGGCGCCGTCCCATAGCAACATATTACGTCCGGTGACGCTGTTGATATAGTTTCCCAGATTACGATCCGGTCCGAAGATGATGGGAGTGTCTTTGGGCAGACTTTCCACTATCTTACGTGCATTCGAACTGGTAACCAATATATCACTGAGAGCCTTGACGGCTGCCGAGGTGTTGACATAAGATATGACCGTATGTCCGGGATGTTCTTTAATAAAGGCCTCAAAGCGGTCGGCAGGACACGAATCGGCCAGAGAGCATCCGGCCGTCGGGTCGGGAATAATCACGGTTTTCTCCGGACACAGTATGGCGGCAGTCTCGGCCATAAAATGGACGCCGCACAGCACTATTACTTTTTGAGGAAGCTTGGTGGCCTGCTGAGCCAATGCCAGCGAATCGCCTATGAAGTCGGCAATATCTTGCACCTCGGGCTGCTGATAATAGTGCGCCATAATGACAGCGCCGCGCTCTTGCTTGAGACGCTGTATTTCTTCTTTGAGTGCTTCGACGGACTTTCGTCCGGAGTTTTCAACATCCATATATTATTAAAAGATTTAATAATGAAATATTTTTCAATAATTATATAAGAACAATAAGAGGTGTAGATAACGATTATAACTTTTGCACTGAAAATTTGGAAAATACGTTATCAACATCTTATTGTATATTGTTATTAAGGGTTATGAACCCCCGGTTTAGCTTAACCACAACAATATACAAACTTTATTGACATAGTGTGGATAACGTGCAAAGTTAATAACTTTTCGGCAGTATTCATATCTCGAAGGTTGAAAAGATAGTCGAAAACTGTAGAATGTGGATATGATAACTTCTTATAGAAAAATTTTGGAGCTTTGGCTATTTCTGCGTATATGGTCAAGTCTCCGATATTTCCAAATATAGTTTTCAATAGTTTCTTATCATTTTTCTACATACTTATTAACAGTGTATGGAGAGTAGCATGTAGGGAGCCAATAGGAGAAATTGAATACAATTATGACTTTATATATGCTGTTATGCGTTCCGGAGGTTATACCTACGTGTATGTAATTTAGATTTTTTTTTCGATGTTGTCTTCCTTTAACATTGTCGTCCACTATAAAAAAAGAGCACTATTTATTTGCCGAGTATATTGAGTCTGCCCATGCTGTAAAGTCCGAGTCTGGCTTTATTTTTTTTGGGGTTATTACGTTTATATGTTTGTCTCGTTTGTCTCCGGTGATTGGGTTTTGAAATACCAAAACATACATTTTATTGTACTTGGTATGTATGCCTATGGCGATACCGATTGAGGAGAATTTTCCAAAGAGCATTTTGCGGTTATCGCGAGATTGTACGCCATCGTCCACTATCAGCGACCTTACCATTTCTACGGGTGTCATTTCGCCGTACGAAGATATTTCGCTGCATCCGGCATTTTGTACATCGGGGTTGTATTTTGCTATGCGTTGTTTCATCGAGCTTCCGTCTGTACCTATATGTCCGGTCATACCTTTTGGCCCGAGATCGTTGCATAGGTCTGAGGCGGCCAGCGCGAGGTACTTCTGCGGATGCAGCATAGGCATAGGTTTTTGAAGGTGCATTGCGTTAATGGCTTCGTCTACGGCTCCTTGACCTTCTTGGGTACGTATAAGGTATCCTTGGCTGTTGGTATATACATTGTCATAATTGATGCTATGCATATAAGGTATAAGAACTTCCAAGGCATATTGCACCGGATAGGTGCGTGCTTTGTTTATTTCTATAATCACCTGTTTTTCCTCTTTGGTAAGGTAATCGGCATTGGCTACACAGGCGTATATCGAATCGGGCCATTGGTAGGCCGGTGTGTCTTGTGCGTATGCGGTCAATGAAGCGCATAAGGCGCATAAGACTGTGATTGTCTTTATTATTTTCATAAATGAGAGTATTTGTTTGGGTATGTTTTATTAAGATTAATAGTATATAAAAAAGATAAGGAGCAGAAGATCCGCTCCTTATCTTATCTATCTGGTTTATTTTTGGGCGTAGAAGGCCTTGAAGGCACGGATGATCATTTCGTGGTCGCGAAGTGAGGCGGTCTCGCGTACCGAGTGCATAGCCCAGACGGCGGCACCCATATCGACACCGCGCAGCGGTATTTGGGAGGTGAGAATATTGCCCAATGTAGAGCCTCCGGCAACGTCGCTATGGTTGACGAAATATTGTACGGGCACTCCGGCATCCTTGCATATTGAGGCAAATACGGCAGCGCTTTCTGCATCGGTCATGTACTTGCAATTGGCGTTGATTTTGATGACAGGGCCTCCACCGAGCAATGGATGATTGGTGGGGTCGTATTTATCCATATAGTTTGGATGTGCGCCGTGGGCGTTGTCGGCGCTTACCATAAAGGAATCGGCCACGCTACGCAGGTATTTTTCTTCGTCAGCTCCGGCAGCTGCATATACGCGACGCAGCACGTAGTCAAGTATGGGCGATCCGGCTCCTTGCTTGGTGCCCGATCCGGTTTCTTCGTTGTCGAATATGGCCATGACCTTGAGGGTGCCGTCGGTGGACGGTTGTGCTTCGGCGATAGCGGTGGTGGCGGCGTGTACCATACTCAGATCGTCTATGCGTCCCGAGGTGATATAGTCTTCGTAGGCACCTACGGTGCATGCCTTAGTGGTGTCGTACAGCGATATATCATAATCGAGGATGTCCTCGGCTTTGACTTCGAGTTCGGCTGCTATCTGTCGGCACAGCCATCCTTCGGGCTTTTCGTTTTCGGGAAGCGTACCCACCACGGGGAGCATATCGCGTTGGCGTGACAGGGGGTTGCCTTCGTTGACGGCGCGATTGAAGTGTATTGCCAGGTGCGGTATGGTGAGCATGGGGCGGTCGAAGCGCACCAGACGTGTGACGGGATGCATGGCATCATCGCCGCGCAGTATTACGCGTCCGGCCAGTGATAACGGGCGGTCAAACCAGGTGTACAATATCGGGCCGCCATATACTTCGGTATTGAGGCGTAGCATTCGTCCTTCGCCGAGCATTTCACATTTGGGCTTGACACGAAATCCGGGGGAGTCGCTGTGGGCACTGATGATATGGAAGCGGTCGGGGGCATGGATTGTCTTGTCGCTGTTGTCAGGCACTATAAAGGCCATGACGGCGGTGCCGTTTTGCAGCGTATAGTATTTGCCGCCCGGGACGAGATTCCATTGCCGACGTGCATCCAAAAATTGGAAGCCGACGTGATACAACTGGTGGCATATAGTGTCGATGGTCCAGAAATTGACCACTGAAGCATCAAGAAATTCTTTGAGTGACAGCATAGCGGAGATTTATGTTTTTGGGTTAGAAGTATATTATTTTAGATGTTATCGGTGGGTGTGCTGTGTGTCGTTGATGTTTTTTACTTATCAATTGGCACGCAGGGCATTGAGAGCACGTAGTACGTTGCACAGTATGCCGCTCCAGTATTGGATGAAGTCGGCACGCAGGGCTTCGGTGGCTGCATTGACTACATGATCTGTGGCATCGGCGCGAACGGTCTGCAAGTAGTTGTAAGTGCTTTGGAATATATCGCAGAGACCTTCGGCGATACTGGCGGCGATGGGTGTATCGGAGTACTTCATATCTTGATGGAATACTTCGAGATAGGTGTCATCGGCACCTAACAATTCTTCGATGGCGCATCGCAGGGTGTTGTAAGTATCCTCATCGAGCGCATCGGTAATGTATGCATCGGTGTCATCGATACTTTCGGGAATGTCGTTGGCTGCGATGTATAATCGCGGCAGCAGTCGTAGCATTGTCCCTACGAAGGCATCGCGTGCCGAGGTATCATCATCGCCGGTGACTTCGCCCGAGGCTACGGATTGAATGGCCCGGCAGTATTCGTTGCACAGAGCCATTACGGCTAATGTATTATTGGAAATTGACATTATCTGTTTTTGTAGAGGTTGTTTCGGGTGATGTACTCGTAGGTGTCTTTGGGCACGAAGGCACGCATATCGCGTCCATCGGCAATGCCATGGCGTATCATAGTGCTCGATATTTCAATTATGGGTGCATGTACCGGACGCATACGCTCGCACTTAGTATCTTCGGTGACTTCGTAGCCCGGGCGCGGGTATACCAGGACGCCGAATTCGGCGAGTATTTTGTCATAGTCGCGCCACCGGTCAAAGATAAGCCAATTGTCGCTGCCTATAATTAGTTTGAAATCCTTGTCCGTATATGTGGCAGCCAGTTTGCGTAGCGTGTCTATGGTATAAGAAGGGCGAGGCATAGACAGTTCGATGTCGCAAGGCTCGACACCGTCGATGTCGCGTGCAGCTTTTTGGAGCATCTCCATGCGCAGTGCATCAGGCAGTATGTCCGTACCCTGTTTCAGGGGATTGAGCGGCGACAGTACCAGCCATACGCGGTCCACGTATTTCCATTGAACCATATATGAAGCCAATGCAATATGCCCTATGTGTACGGGGTTGAATGTTCCGCCGAGTATACCGATAGTTTCTCTCATGTGTTAGAGTGTCGGATGGTACGCGATTCTGTTTTTTATTGCTTTGAGCCGGGCTGAAGGACGGAAGTCAGTCGTCAAGAAAGGTTTTTATAGCCTGACGTGTTTCGGCCACGGCTGTGTCAAGGTCATCGTTGGTGATGCGGATGTCGCATTTGTCGGCAAACGAAATTTCGTACTCGGCCTTGGATACACGCTGGTTGATGGCTTCGGGGTCATCGGTGCCGCGAGCTTCGAGACGGCGGCGCAGAGTGTCTATATTCGGCGGCAGGATGAAAATGGTCAGGGCACGGTCGCCGAAGTGCCGCTTGACGTTGAGGGCGCCTTTGATGTCTATATCGAGTATGATGTTGTCTCCGGAATTTATGGCGTTTTCGACTTCCGAAGTCAGGGTGCCGTAGTATCGTCCGGGGTATACTTCTTCCCATTCGATAAAGCGGTTTTCGGCTATGGCGTTCTGAAATTCGTCGGTGGACAGGAAGTGATAGTGTACGCCGTCCACTTCGCCGGCACGAGGTGCACGGTTGGTGGCGCTGACACTGAAGCGCATATCTATATCGCCCGCATCGAGTATGGCATTGATGATGGTGGACTTGCCGCAGCCGCTGGGGGCACTGATGACGATGATTTTGCCTTGTTTCATGATGGATGATATGGTGGGTGTTACATTACGTTGAGCACCTGCTCCTTGATTTGTTCGAGCAGGTCTTTCATCATTACGACTATGCGCTGCATTTCGGCATGATTGGACTTGGATCCGAGAGTATTGATTTCGCGACCCATTTCCTGAGCGATAAATCCGAGTTTTTTGCCTTGTCCGGGTTCTTGCTCCATTGTCTCCATAAAGTATGCGAGGTGCTGGGTGAGGCGTTGGCGCTCCTCGTTGACATCAAGTTTTTCGATATAGAAAATCATTTCCTGCTCCAGACGCCCTTTGTCGTACTCGATGACTGGAATGCTTTGAAGAGCCTCGGCCAGACGCGTGCGTATGCGCTGTATGCGCTCGGATTCGTATTGGGGAGTTTGTGCCAGAAGCTCGGAAATACGCTGTATGCGTACGGCAAAGAATTCCTCCAATTTTCGTCCTTCGGCTCGGCGGTAGTCCATCAGTGCTTCGGCAGCTTGGGAGGTGACTTCGCTTAGTGCTTGGGCCAGAGTTTCGTTATCTACGCTTTCCTCCTCATTGGTCTGCATCACATCGGGGAAGCGCAGCAGTACGCTGTACCAGTCTTCGGGTTCGGGTATGCCAAGGGCTGCTGCTGCTTCGGATACTTGTGTACGATATGCAGCCAAATTGTCCACGTTGAGGTGGCACGATACCGCCGCTGCCGTATTTTCGACGGTGACGGCAAAATCGGCCTTGCCACGTTGCAGCTTGGAGGCCAGAATGTTGCGCATATCTATCTCATAGGTGCGCAGTGATGAGGGAATACGGGTGCTGAGATCAAATTGTTTCGAGTTGAGTGATTTTACTTCGGCGGTAATAGTCCGTCCGTGGATGACTACGGTGGCTTTGCCAAAGCCGGTCATGGATAATAGCATGTGTATTAGTATTTTATATTGTACGTACATGCGCGGCAGTGTGGTTGTCTGTATGTCCCGAACTGCTGCGACATCGCAAATTTAGTCATATTTTCCCTAAACGACAAAACGAGCGCCACTTGGCCATTTAAAAATGCAATTAATGGAAACAGCGGCTCGCCCCCGAAAGTTACGCATTTACGACTTTCGGGGGCGAGTGTGTAGAGGTCTACTTTACTGTCGATTGTTCGGCTTAATATACCGTGCTTCGGGTCGGTTGTGTGCCTAACGGCTTAGAGCCGGCTCTCCCTTTCGGTGATAACGGCATCGGTCATGGTGTATCCGCCGAGGCTGCCCTCTTTGGCTTGTATGCAGATGTAGACGAGAGGGGCGTGCTCATCGGTATTCTTGATGTTGCGGTCGCAATCGGTGGCAACGCGCACGATGCTTCCTTCCGCGATGCCAAAGACATCATCGTTGACCTGAAACGCACCTTTGCCGGAGAGAATGATATAGTTTTCTTCGTTGGCTTTATGGCTATGGAAGAAAGGTACGGCTTGACCCGGAGCCAGAGACCCGAAGGAGATTTCGCACGAAGTTTCTTTAAGGACGTCTTTGACAAACACTTTGCCTTCGAAGTGTGTGAGGTTGCCGACCGTGCCGTGTGAATACTTTTTGCTTTCGTTGAGTAACTTTAATTCGCTCATAGTTGTTATTTTGATTGTTATATATTAACTTTGTATTTGTAATTCGCTATCGTTTTGATAGCGCAAAGTTATACACAAAAAACATTACAGTCAAGAGGTTACGCAAAAGGTATCCGATTACTTTGCGGTAACTAATGCTGAAAATCAGAGCGAAAAAAATGCAAGAACTCCTGAAAAATTTTTCCGACATTGAGCGCTGCCCAGTGCGAAATTTGATTTCGCATTTCAGTACAAAATGGGGTCTGCTCGTACTGCTGATGTTGGGTAAATATCGCTGCCTGCGGTTTAACGAAATCATCCGCGCTCTTCCGGACATCTCACCCAAGGTATTGAGTTCGACCCTTAAGACACTTGAAAAAGACGGACTTGTAAATCGCAAGCTGTATCCGTCGGTGCCGCCAAAAGTCGAGTACTCTATGACAGGCAAGGGCGACAGCCTGACCCCGATATTGGGCGACCTCGTTCGCTGGGCCACGTCCCACCTCGAAAGCCGCTGAACAGTCGGATCGCTAATGTTGCTGAGGAGCGTACTTCTCCGGAAGAAAGTCGCGTAAAGATGACCGTTTTGCCTATATTCAGTAGACAAATACGTGATTTTTGGAGAAATGTTAGTGTAAATGCGGTTGAATAAAAAAATATTGTGTAATTTTACGGCCGAAAAAGTCCGCAAGGACTTAGACTAAATTTATATCATACAACTTTCTTATTTACTTACTGATTTTATGAAACACAGCTACCGCATTTTAGCGATGGCAGCTTTTGTATCCGCTGCTGTCGCCACTGCTTCGGCACAGGATCCGGTTTATATCACCGGCAACGTGCCCGGACTGACCGCTACTTGGACCCCCGAAGAGGCAACCGAACTCACCTATGCCGACGGCGTATACACTTACGATATGACCGGCGCCAAGCAGGGTCAAACCTTCAAGTTGTCCACAGCCAAAGGTGATTGGACTACTTTCAACGCCTCCGCATTCGGCATGGCCGATGACAACACCAAATATACACTTCCGCTGAACACTGCCGTGACTTGGACGGCCGGCAAGTGCGGAAATATGGAGGTGCCCGCTACCGGCGACTTCAAACTGGTTGTAAATATGGAAGCTAAGACCCTTGAGTTGCAAGGCGAAGGCACATATACCGACATCTTTGATATCTATGTACTCGGCGAGGCTACCGGCTGGACAGCAAAAGATGCCTACAAGTTCAACTTTGTCGAGAAAAATCCTTCCGGCGAAAATGTTTACGAATTGACTTTGCCCGAAGGACTGGTAGGCGCTTTCAAGATCGCAACTGCCGACTGGAGCGCAGTCAATTACGGTGTATACGACAACAAGTCTATCGAGGCCGGTCAGACTCTCGAACTGAAATACAACGCCAACAACATCAGCTCTACAATCACAGAGAGCATCAAGCTGACATTCTACCATAATTTAGACAGCAACCAATCTTCGTGGCTCAAAGTGGACCGAAGCAGCGGTATCGGCGACATTGAGGCTGACGCAGCCGTGACGACGGTCTACTACAACCTTCAGGGTGTACGTGTGAGCTGTCCCGCACACGGCGTGTACATCAAGGTTGCAGGCGACAAAGCTTCCAAAGTTTTTGTGAAGTAATCACTTACGAAACAGATATATACAACGAGGGCACTCCCGCATAGGAGCGCCCTCGTTGATCTTTAGAGTATCAGTGTCGTGTTAAGCGATATAATCGAAGTCGTGATTAGCGTACCGAGACTTTGAAGGTCTGCTCTCCGACCTTGATGATATACAGACCTGCGGCGGGCAGTGTTAGGTTGTCGTTGCCGGATGCTACAAGTGCTCCGGTGGTGCTATATGCGGCTATCGGGCCGGCGGCGTTGACGGTACGTCCGTCTACGCTGACGGCAGCGGTGTCTGCGGTAATGTCGCTGACGCTGTCACTATCGTAATTTGTGGCAATCAAATTGACGGTCAGTGTCGAATAGTTGGCGTTTTTACACATTGTGAGATATTTGTAAGTAACCGTTTCACCGGTGAAGGACAGGATGTTGCCATCGAGTGTGCCGCCTGTGACTTCCGTTACGCGCGAGACGTCAAGTCCGTCTTCGGCAAGGGTCGATAGGTCGAATTTGTTGCCCGAGGTGAGTGTCACTGTACGGTTGCTTTTGGAGTAGCGTAAGCCCGAATATGTCAGCGAGATGCCCGAGAGATCCAAGGCCACCAGCGAGTCGGTGCCGCAAGTGAGGCTCTTGAGGTTCGGGGTGCCGGAAAGGTCGATGCGGCGCATATGACTGAAGCTGAAGTTGAGACTGTTGAGTTTGGGTGTTTCCGACAAGTCAATGCTTTCGATGGGGCATCCGGCCAGTTGCAAGTCGTACAGCTCGGGGAGGTTGCCCAGTTTGAGGTCGGTCATCTGCTTGTTGTACGATACGAGTATTTTGTACAGTGCGGCGTTCTTTGATAGGTCCAAAGTTAAGAGGTTGTTGAACGAGCAGGTCAGCAGACGCAGCGCCGGATTGGCTGTAAAGTCCAGAGATGTCAGACCGGCCTGCTGGCAGTCCAGTTCGTCCAGTTTGGGGTTGTTGCTTAGGTCAAGGACACCGCCTTCGTAGGTGTTGCGTCCGCAGTAAAGTGTCTTCAGCTCGGGGTTCTTGGTGACGTCAAGTGAGGTGATTTTGTTGCTGCTGCAATTGAGGTAGCGCAGCTTGGGGTTCTTGGAGACGTCGATGGCGGTCAGGCCGTCCGAGTAGCAGCACAAGCTGTCCAGCTCGGCATTGGCTGAAACATCAAGTTGTGTAAGTGTCTTGACACTATTGCATTCGAAGCGACGCAGGTTGGGGTTTCCGGCAAGTTTGACCTCTTTCAAACTACTATTGTCGTTGCAGATGATGGCTTCCAATGACGGACAGTCAGAGAAGTCTATGGTCTCGAATTTGTTGCCTTTGATGTTTAGATACGTCAGCTTGGTGTTTTTGCTCAAGTCAATGTCGGTAAGGTCGTTGCTCTGTACGGATAGAGAGAGAAGGTTGGTGAAGTACTCGATACCTTTGAGGTTGGCGATGTGCGGGTACTTGTAGTTCATCGTCAATTCGATGACTCGTTCGGCCTCTTCTTGGCTCAGCATACCGTCTTGGTCGCGATCATAGGTTGCCGTGAGCAGAACCTTGCGGAACGATTTGTCCGGGAAGTTGGTTTCATCGATAGCCACCGGGAAGGTGGTTTGAGCTTGTGCCATAGCACAACAGCTTGTCAAACATACAAGCAGTGAGTAAAACTTTTTCATAAAAAACGGTTTTGTCGTATAATTTAGATTTGTATTGTGTGTCAACCGATTGAAAAGTCTTTTGTTTTGTCGGCTTGATGATATATCAACTAAGGACCAAAGGTAGTGATTTTTTTCGTATATTCAGAAATATACAGGAAGAAGTTTATAAAAATTAATAACATTTACCTCTAAGCCCTGTATCTCACAGTGCCGATTGGTTCGGTATGAGTGCATATAATATATCACAAAGACAGACTGTTACTGTTGCACACACATCGGAATAGAGGGGTGCGGCGTATGTCTGTCAATAGTCGCTGAACAATTGCGGCTTGATAACTATGCCTACGCGCAACTGACTGTGAAATTTGTTGTATTCGAGCAGGCCTTCGCCATAGCCGTTATAGTATTGTAGGAATATGAATTGGTTGTCGCGCTTCCAAAGGCGATAGCTGAGCTCAATTGTGGTGTTGTAGCTTTGGCGCCAGCCGCGGCGTTTGACCAGGGTGACTCCGGCATTGAAACGTCTATCGGAGCTGAAAAACTGCAGACCCACCTGATAAAGGCCGCAGTAATCAAGGATGTCGCGGTTGTTTTCGCCGTCAATGATGGGTATCCAAGCCTTGCCGTGCACCATAAGCATGGGGTCTATCATCACGTTGGCGCCTAAGGAAATTTTGTTCCACGAGCGTGAGGCATCGCCGTCACGACCATTGCTTTCGTGCTCGGCCATCAGCGTCACTTTGCCTATATATCGGTTTTTGACAAACAGCGGCTTGGTGAGACCGATGCCGGGATTGAAGTTGAGGTCCGTCATAGGCAGCGATTTTTCCAGGACGTTCCAGAAGACCTTTTGTGTGTAGAATAAGTAAAGATAAGTGCCCAAAGGCAATGTCGAGCGCGTCAGACGTTGCGAAATCGAAATCTGAAACTTGACATTGGTATTTTTGTTGGTGGGGCGACTGCCTATGGTCGGTCCGAAGATGAAGTAATTGTCTTTGTATAGTCCGAAGTATGGACGGTCGTCAAAGGCGCGACGCATCGAATCGGCATCGATGCGCTGCTGAGTGGTGGATACAATTTGCGCCTGCGTACCTCCCGGCATGACCATGCATAACATCGCCACTACCAAACACATAAGGTAGCGTAATATTGTCAATGGATATGTGGAACGATTGTCCTGCATATTTGTCTGTAGTGAGGCACAACCACGCGGGTGTATTCACACTGCAAAATTACGAATAAATATGCGAGTGACAGCGGCA